>FMSI01002819.1_pt1 | contig 20846 bp, 16 predicted proteins | sample 1504471 | NCBI WGS metagenome assembly FMSI01 (sample SAMEA4475357, study PRJEB15587) | soil metagenome | biome: Soil; feature: Field | place: India | collected 2015-03-11 | depth 0 m
GGCAGTTCCGGCACCGGCTCTAACCCCAGCCATTGCGGAGAAGGATTGGTTTTCAAATGAACGCCGAGGCGTTCCTGCAAAAGGCGGATCAGGCCCGCATTGGGGTGTTTAAAGGTGTGCGGGTCACCCCACTTGAAAATGGCACGATATGAGCCCGGCGGGGGTGGCGTTTCGATCCAGCGTGGGATGGTAACAGAGTCGGAGAACATGAGCAACCTCCAGAGAGATTATCCGGTGGGGCATGGGCTGTAAAAGCGCCGCCAGGTCTCGCGGTAGGCATGGACCTCTGCTTCCCAGCGCGTATCTTCCCAGCCCAATTCAGGTTGGATTAAGTGGCGCAGGGTATCGAGATGGTCTAGCCCGCCGTTGGGCAGCAACAAGCCCAAGCGCACACGCCGCAGTAACAGATCATCCAAATGCAGGACGCCCTCATACCGTGCTGCCCAACGCACCTCCGCCCACAGATTGGGCAGAGTGGGGATAGCATGCAATTCGTCCGCCGGCATCTCGTTCAAGAAGTGCAACACCTCTGGACCAAGCCGCCCGGCCAGATAAGCCAGGGTTTCAAAGTCCAGGTCGGGCGCCGGAGCCTCCATCGGTAGAGGGGAGAAGAAGGCCCCGTCCACCCGAGGCTTCGTCGGCAGGTCTAGATAACGCGCCGCTGCCCGCAGCGTGTCATGCGCCATACGACGGAAAGTGGTCAATTTACCGCCGGTGATGGTGATCAACCCATGCTCGTCCCATACGCTGTGGGCGCGGGATTCTTTAGACGGGTGCGCGGCGCCACTACGAATGATCGGACGCAGCCCGGCAAAGGTAGCCAGGATATCCTCTGCCCCGGCTTCCACGCGCGGGAAAATGGTGCGTAGCGCTTCCAGTAGGTAGTCAATCTCTTCCGCGGTGGCGAAGGGTTCACGGTCTTCCCACTCCGGCGGATGGTCGAGGTCGGTAGTGCCGAGCAAGGTGACCCCTTCCCAGGGGATGGCAAACATGGCCCGGCGGTCACGCGGATGAAGCAGGGTTACGGCTTCGGTCAGCGGAAATTTGGCTCGCGGGAAGATCAAATGACTGCCGCGAGTGCGGCGCAGACGCGGGAGCCCCCCCACCTCTCGGCGCAGGTCATCCGTCCAGGGGCCGGTAGCATTGATCACCACGCGCGCCCGCACCTCGACGGTGCGCCCCTGCGGATCGGCCTCATCGCGCACCACCGCACCCCAGACCTGGCCGTTGGCCGTGCGCAAAAGTCCCACCACACGCGCATACGAAAGCGCCGTCGCACCCGCCTGGACGGCCTCACGCAGCAGGCGCAGCACCAGGCGCGAATCATCCACGCGGGCATCACCGTAATAGACCCCACCCAGTAAGCCTTCCGGATTGAGCCAGGGGCAGCGCGCCAGCACCGCCTGGGGCGAAAGCGTCCCATGCTGCCAGCGCAGAGCCATGCCGTCATAAATCAACACCCCGATCTGAAACTGACGCAGAGAAGCCCCGTAATGAGCGTAAACCGGCAGTACGAACGGCAGGGGCATTACCAGGTGAGGGGCCGCGCGCAGCAGCCATTCCCGCTCGCGCACCGACTCATAAGTCACATTGAATTGGCGGTTGCGCAGGTAGCGAAAGCCGCCATGCACCAATTTGGACGAACGGCTCGACGTGCCAAAGGAAAAATCGCGGGCTTCAATCAGCAGTGCCCGCAGCCCATAGAGCGAACACAAGCGCAACAGCCCGGCCCCGGTCACACCGCCCCCGATAATCAGCACATCCCAGGGACGATCCAGCGCCGACCAGACGGCTTCGCGCCATCCGCGAGACCACATTTCAACCTCCTATATGATGAAATTGGGAATGAACGGAGAGAAACAATCAGGGTATGCTATCGCCGGAGTTGGCGACGGCTTCCCACAGACGGATGCTTTCCAGCATGACCGCGCGGGTAAGGGCTTCGGCGGCTTCAGGCTGATTCTGCAGCGCATATTGCCGCAGCCCCTCATAGTACGCCCGCGAACGCGCGCGCGCCCCGGCATGCGCAAAGTAACGCCGCGCCATGGTCAAGTAGAAATCATGAAAACCGTTGAGGATGAGGGTAAAGACCGGGTTACCCGAGAGCACGGTCAAGGTGTGATGAAGATGCCAATCACCGCTGGCAAAGGCTTCAGCGTCGTCGGGAAGCGCACATAAGGCTTCGAGCAGTTCCGCTACTGCGTCACGTGCGCGTTCAAAAGCCAGGCGGCAGTAAGCCGGCGCCAGCAACACGCGCACCTGCAACAGATTGGGGATAAACGTAGGGGGGAGCGACTCGGGGTGATGGATTAATGCATTGAGGATGTTGAGGTTGCCCTCGCGCCAGTAATCGCGCACCCGCGTGGGCTTGCCGTGATGGATTTCGAGCCAACCATCGCGGGCCAGGCGCTGGAGGGCTTCGCGCAAGGTGGGGCGGGTCACGCCCAGACGGGTGGCAAGGTCGCGTTCATTGGGCAGTGTGCTACCGGGGGGAAAGACGCCGGAAAGAATGGCTTCGATCAGACGATTTTCGGCCAGTTCAGCCGGGCGCGGGGGCGGGGGAAGCCAATCCATCGGTTCTCCTTGACAACGAGGTAAGAGGTCATACCAGTTTCAGTATAGCAAAACTAGAATCGAAATACAAGAGGGTTTTTTGATATACTTGCACTTGAGATTAGTTTCTTTTTGAAGACCAAGTCCTTGGCATCCGAATCCGTTACTCACCCCTCGCACGTCGCCATTGTTATCCCGGTTTTCAACGAGGAAACCGTTGTGGCGGCTTTTCACCAACGCTTGCGCGCGGTTATTGATCCTCTCCCCTATACATTCTCCATTTACTACATCAACGATGGTTCTACCGATGGCACCCAAGCCGTGCTGGAAACCCTGGTCAAGAGCGACCCCCGTGTCACCGTACTAGAATTGAGCCGCAACTTCGGCCATCAGGCAGCACTGACCGCCGGATTGGATCAAGCCGAAGCCGAGTGGGTGATCAGCATGGACGGCGACGGCGAACACCCACCCGAATTGATCCCCGAAATGCTGGCACTGGCCGCTCAGGGTTATGAAGTAGTGCTGGCCCAGCGGCAGGAGCCTCAACGCGCCGGTTGGTTCAAACGCTGGACGTCGGAAGCGTTCTACCGCCTGATCAACCGCATCGCGTCCACGCCGATCCCGCCGGGGGTTTCAGATTTTCGCTTGCTTCACCGCCGCGCCGTTCATGCCCTGCGCCAGATGCGCGAATATCATCGCTTCCTGCGCGGCATGGTGGGCTGGATGGGCTTTCGCACCGTGATTCTGCCCTACACGCCGGCACCGCGTCTGGGTGGGCATTCTCATTATTCCCTCCAGAAAATGCTGCGCCTGGCGTTCAATGCTATCTTTTCCTTCTCACTGATGCCCTTGTACATCGGCATCTCCCTGGGTGGATGCTTTCTATTCCTGGCGCTTTTGGAAGCCCTCTATGTCCTGAGTTTCTGGCTGACCGGGCGCCAGGCCAGTTTAGCGCCGGGCTGGTCATCACTGATGTTCGTCCTGCTCTTTGTCGGCGGTTCGCTGATGATTATGCTGGGTATTATCGGTCTATATGTGGGCTATATCTTCCAAGAAGTCAAAGAGCGCCCGATTTACCTGATCCGGCGGGTGATCTCCCATTCACAATCCCCTGATCACAATCCCTAAGCCCATGGCACTGCGCAATCTGACGGCATGGCTTTCCCGTCCCATCGTTTTCCCGCTGGCCTTATTCCTCTTGATGGTACTGGCCTATGGGCTTTTCTTACCCTGGCTGGGGTTCTACTGGGACGACTTGCCCATGCTGTGGATCGGCAAAACCTACGGCGCTGAAGGGCTAAAAGCCTATTTTGCGACCAAGCGACCCTTCTGGGGATTGATATACCAGATCTCAATGACATTTTTAGGTACAGTCCCCTGGCAGTGGCAACTTTACGCCTTCTTTTGGCGCTGGATGGCCGGGGTCATGTTATGGCTGACGTTGCGCCAAACCCGCCCGCAACATACCGCCGAAGCCGCCTGGATCGCGCTGGCCTTCAGCCTTTACCCCGGTTTTGGTCAACAGCCCATCAGCATCGTCTACAGCCATTTTTTCATCGTCCTTACGGCCTTTTTCGGCTCGCTGTACGCCTCGCTCCGTGCCATCCGGGCACCTGCGCACCGTTGGCGTTGGCACAGCCTGGGACTCGTGCTGAGCGCGATCAATTTACTCAGCATGGAGTATTTCTTCCTGCTTGACCTGCTGCGCCCAGTTTTGCTGGCCCAGGCATTAACGGGCGTAGGCGCTCAGCGTTGGCGCCATGCCCTGCGCCACAGCCTGCCTTACTTTATTCTGTTCATCGGCGTCACGCTCTGGCGGGCGTTCTTCTTCCCCTACCAGACCTACAATTACCAGCCCCATACCCTCACCGCCCTGGCTACCCAACCCCTGACTGCTATAGGACACCTGATCACTCGAATCCTCGACGATAGCCTGCGGGCCGGTTTGTGGGTGTGGCTCTATCCTTTCCAGCGCCTTACCATGTTGTCGGCCGCCGGCCCGCGCACGCTGGTCTTTACCCTGGTAGCACTCGCCACCGCTTTGGGTATCCTCTTCATCCTGGCACGGCGGGCCTGGCGTCTAACGCCGCCCCCGGGATTAAGCCAGCGCTGGCAAGCAGCGCGCCCATGGCTGGCACTGGGAAGTGTGGGGCTGCTGCTGGCCGGTTGGCCTTTCTGGCTTACCGATCTGCCAGTCCACTTCGGTTTCCCTTACGACCGGTTCACCCTGTCCTTTATGCTTGGTGCCGCTTGTCTCTTGGTGGGGTTAGTGCGTTTGCTACCCGGCTCATTACCCACCGCCTTCCTGGTTGTCGTGTTAGGATTGGCCACCGCGGCTCAGACCCAGAACAGCGGCGATTACCGCCGCGATTGGGAGATACAGCGCGCCTTGTTTTGGCAAATGGCCTGGCGCATTCCGGCACTCAAGCCCGGTACCACTGTCGTGATGCAAGGGTTGCCATTGCATTACTACAGCGACAATTCGCTCACCGCCCCGCTCAACTGGATTTATGCGCCCGAAAACCACACCTCACGGATGGATTACTTGCTGGTAGATCTGGACGTGCGCCGCTCGCATTGGGCATTGCAATCGGGCATTGCCCACCAACCGGTGCGATTAGATTACCTGGCGGCAGTATTCACCGGCAGTACCGATCAGGTTTTAGTGCTCTACTACTACCCCCCCGCCTGCCTGCGGGTGGTGGACCCGGCATTGGAAGCCGACAATCTGTTCCTGCCCCCGCGCCTGCGCCGCGTGGCGGCACACTTGAGCACCCTCGATCAAATCGAGACCGCAGCAAGTGTGCCTCGCTTACCCATTTTTTACACTCCCGAACCCCCTCATGGGTGGTGTTATTACTACGAGCAAGCCGATTTAGCCCGCCAGCGCCAAGATTGGGAAACCGTAGTTGCCCTGGCCGAAACCGCCTTTGCCCTGGGCGATTACCCCAACGATCCTGCTGAGCGGCTGCCTTTCATCGAAGGCTATGCCCACACCGGTCAGTGGCAGGCCGCCCTAGCCCAAAGCCTGGAAGCGGCGCGAGTGGCTCCGACCATGGAAGGCGTGGTCTGCCGCCTGTGGGAACGTCTGCAACGCGAGACGCCCGCCAGTCCCGACCGCGAGCAGGCCTATATGACCTTACAACAGGAGATTTCCTGCCCTTAAATCCTATCCAATGGCTAAAATCGTCTATAATCACCTTCATGTGACGACACCATCTGATCAAGGAGGCGTATGAAAATCCTCGTCAGCGGCGGCGCCGGTTACATTGGAAGCACCATCTGCTCAGCCTTGTTGGATGCCGGCCATACCCCCATCATCCTGGATAACCTCTCCACCGGGCGGGTAGAATTCACCCGCGGACGCATCTTTTATCACGGCGATATTGCCGATGTCGCGCTTTTAGAGCGCATCTTCCAGGAACACCCCGACATTCACGCCACCATCCACTGCGCAGCGTTGATCGTCGTCCCCGAATCCATGGAAAAGCCCTACGAGTATTACCGCGAAAATGTGGGTAAATCGATCGAGTTCTTCTATCACCTGCAACGCCTGGGCTGCAAGCGGGTGGTGTTCAGTTCCTCCGCTTCGCTCTACGACGTCGTGCCGGGCTTCATGGTGCGCGAGGATTCTCCGCTCAAACCCTCCAGCCCCTATGCCCGCACCAAATATATGATGGAAATGGTCCTGCGCGATTACTGCCTCAGTTACGGCATGTACGGCATTGCCCTGCGCTACTTCAACCCCATCGGCGCCGATCCCCAACTGCGCAGTGGCATTCACGTTGAGAATCCCACCCATGTGCTGGGGCGGATGGTGGATACCGCATTGGGCAAATATCCCTATTTTGAGATCACCGGCACCAACTGGCCGACCCGCGATGGCACCGGCATTCGCGATTACATCCACGTCTGGGATTTGGCACAGGCGCACCTGGCCGCCGTGCTGGACTTTGACGCCGTCTTTGAGCGCGCCGGCAACCCGCCGGATCGTTACCTGGTGATCAACCTAGGCACCGGGCGCGGCGTTACCGTGCGCGAATTGCTGGAGGCCTTCCAAAAGGTCATCGGGCGGCAGATCCCGGTGCGCGAAGCCCCGCCCCGCCCCGGCGACATCGCCGGCTCGTTTGCCAATGCCGATACCGCCGAGCGCCTGCTGGGGTGGAAAGCCCGCCTCTCGATTGAGGACGGCATCCGCGATGCCCTGCGCTGGGCCGAGAAGCGGAAAGAGATCCTCAACCTGCGTACCGAAACCGTGGCGGCGAAAGAATGAATAAAAAAACCGCCCCCGCTCGATCCGGGGGCGGCTACGTCTAATCCAAAGTGATCGTCCGTCCGCTGAGGCGCGATTCCTCGGCGGCAAAGGCCAGGCGGTGGCTTTCCAGCGCCTCGCGGGCGGTTTGGCGTACCTCGGGTGGGTTGCCGCCAGCGCGCACGCAGGTAACAAAATGCGCCATCAGCCCCATATCGCCGCCGCCGTGCCCTTGTCCGGGCGGCGGGCTGGTATCGTAGGTGCGGCGGGAGAGCGTGCGGTGTTCCTCCACCTGAATCCACCCGCCGCCGTTGCCCATCATCGCCAGCAGACGCCCGCGCGTGCCCTCAATGCGGGTAGAGCGGTGCTCGATGTGGGAATGGCCGTGCATGGTCAAGGTCACCGTACTATCGGCGCTGAAGAGCATGCTCACCACTTGGTGATCAACCACATCGTTATCGCAGTGATAGACACAACGCCCGTAAGGCCCGGTACGCAGCGCTTCCAGAATAGCCTCAGGGGTAGGGTCGAGGGCCAGTACGGTCAGCGGCCAGCCGCGGTACTCGGTTATCTGACGTAAGTCTGGGTAAACCGTGCTGAGCAGGCGTACCAACCAGGGCCGCTCCACCCACTGCCGGGTGGCCCAACGGGCTATGCCACGCGGCGCCGTCTCGGCGTAGTTATGCCAGAAGGGCTTCATTTCTAAGTAGATAAAGGGCGCATAGTAGGGGCAGGTTTGCGCCGCCGGACAACCATCCAGGCAGCGCTCCGGCGCGCCGGGCGGGGCATTCTCGGCACGGAAATGTAATAAATTACCCACGCTGTAGAGACGCCGACAGCGCTGCCCCAGCACCCAGGGCAGCATGTCCAGATCATGACAGCATTTAGCCAGGATCATCGGGCTGGAAAGGGCACTGTTGCGCCAGTTCCCGCGCACGTAAGAGTGCACCATGTGCCAGAAGGCGACGTTTTCACGGTGATCCACGTCCACCACATCCCCCAGAACACCCGATTGCACGATTTCGCGCAGTAACTGGTAATGGCGGGTGTAACGCATCACGTGCCCGACGTGCAACTGCCGTCCCACGGCCTCGCTGGTGGTCACAATTGCCTCACACTCTTCCAGGCGCGGCGCGAGGGGCTTTTCCAGCAAGACATGGTACCCGGCGCGCAAAGCGGCCAGGGCGGGAGCCGTGTGCAGCGTATCTTGGGTGCAGATCAGCGCGGCATCGGCCATCTGGGGCTCATCCAACAGGTCTTCCCAGGTCGAATACTGACGTTCACGGGGAATATTGTGCTGGGCGGCAAAGCGCGCGCGGCGCTGCGGATCGGGCTCCGCCACCGCCACAAAGCGTAACTGATCCGGGTGTTGCAGAGCATAGGGCGCATAGGCTTCGGCGCCGCGCTGCCCGGCTCCAATGAGCACTGCCGTGACGGGCTGAGAGGACATGACCAGGGCTCCTTTCAGATAATCTGAGTGACAACGATCAACTCACGATGTCTCGTGAGGTGCGCATTCATTATATAATCGAAACCGGAGAAGAATCAGAACAACCGGGGCAGGTCTTCACAATAGCAGTTTCAGGCGCCCATGGAAAACGAAGTATGGCAAAGCCCGTTCCGCATCCGCCCGGCCACTCCCAAAGATGCCCAAGGCATCGCCTGGGTGCACGTGGATACCTGGCGCGCCGCCTACGCCGGCCTCATCCCGGCCAACGTCCTAGCCCAACTTTCGGTCGAACACGATGCCCAACAAATCCGTGCCTGGATTGCACAACCCCGCGCTGGCAGTTTCTGGTGGGTAGCGGAGAAGATGGGGAGCATCGTGGGGTTCGCCAGCGGTGGCCCAGAGCGGAGCGGGGACGAGATCTACCGAGGTGAGATTTACGCCCTTTACGTCCTGCCGGCGTTCCAGCGCCAGGGCATTGGCAGGCAGTTGGTAGTGGCTTCGGTGCAGTCGTTGCTCCAAAGCGGGCTTACCTCGATGTTGATTTGGGTGCTGGCCGAGAACCACCCGGCGCGGGCGTTTTATGCCCGCCTGGGCGGGCAGCCGGTGCGCGAGCAAATGATCACCATCGGCGGCACTTCACTCCGTGAAATCGGGTATGGGTGGGGGGATATCAAACCACTCTTTAATCATGAAGGCCAGCATACTCTATAGCCTTATGGATTGCGACTGTTGATCGATTCACAGCTATTTATGAGAGCAGATCATCTTTTAAGCCAGCCTGCTCGCCGTTCAATATTGGCTTGAATACAACAGCCCGCCAGGGAGGAAGATACTGGGGGCTGTTGCAAAAGGAAATCGGCACAGAGGGCTTTTAAGTTTCTGCGCAGCGCCGGCTCATTTATCGTTTAGGAAGGTGAATCCAAGTGACAGAACAAGGGGGCAATTCAAGAGTTAGTACACCGTCTATTGCCTCCACTTCGCGCTCGGTGAGCGTAAAGGGTTCTGGGTTATCCAGGGTCGCCCTGGCGGTGGGATCAGAACCTGCTATCGTTGTACTATGACCCCGGTTCTGGATCGGAAGGGCAGGCAAGGTAAAGTAGAACGGTATGCTTTGCTCTAGGTGAATATTGACTATGGCTAGGTAGAGCCCTGGTTCAGTTGTTTTTTTGGAATCCGCCCAACAGACAACGGCATCCACATAAGGCACATCTGTCTCTGGGGCTCCCAAGTCCGTTCCTTGCGCCACATCATAACCCGGCGCCCACAACAGACATGCCAACGGACGCGCTCCAATCATAGGGGCATAATGATGAATAACCCAATATTGAGGATCAGCAAAAACCATCTCAGCCACCTTTCGGATACACCCACCATGCAGCAGCGCCGTAGCATTGGCAATTGAGATACGTTCGGCATTGCGGATCATCATATTGAGGAATAATCCGGCGTAAACCGCCTCGCCATAGTTCTCTACAATGGGACGATCTTGCCGAGTACCCAGAATCCCCCACTCTGTAATCGCCAGCTTGATCTGATGTAAATCGTGGAGAAGAACATCACACTTCTGGAGCAAGGCGGGCAGGAACTTACGTTCCCAAGTGGCTGGCTGTGCCATAAGGGTGTAATACGCTTCTTCGTTACTCAAGCGCTCTAAGAAGAGATCATTGACCGGTAAACAATGGAGACTAATGTAGTCGATCTGTTCCCGTCCTGCCTCTATTAATTTAGTATGCCAACGCTGATCGGCATGGGTATGATCATAACCAGGACCAGGGATGGCAAAATCGAAACTATTTCCGGTGGCAATTAATTCAATTGTGGGATCCACCGCCCGCATGGCCTGGGCAAACGCAACAAATTGGCGGGCATTTTCTTCTGCACCATGATAGCCACCCTGCCAGTGGCCATAGATCTCATTGCCCACTTCCCAGTAGTGCACATGATAAGGCTCAACATCACCCATCTCAGCGCGCAATCGTCCCATCGGAGTAGATGGATCACCGTTGCAAAATTCCACCCATGCCGCGGCTTCTTCAGGGGTGCCGGTGCCGGTGTTAACAGTAATATGGGGTTCGGCACCGATCAGATGACAAAAACGTATGAATTCACGAGTACCAAAAAAGTTATACTCAAGTCCATGCCAGGCATAGTTTGGACGAGTGGGCCGCAGATCTATTGGACCAACACCATCGCGCCAGTGATAGTAACTGACAAAGTTCCCGCCTGGCCAACGCAAGAGGGGTACCGGCCATTTTTTCGCCAACGCCACTACATCGGGATCCAATCCTTCAATAGCATCATCCGGGAAAAGAAAAGCACTGTCCACCAGCAAATCAATATTGGTGCCCAAGGCAGGTAACCAACGAATGAAGAAATCAATCGGTTCACCAGGTTGTACCTGATCGGCAGAGAGACGGAAAGTAAGTTTCTGCCATTCTACTCCCTTGACCCAGAGAATCTCGCGATTTAGGATTTCACCCGCTGATGTTCCGCGGCGACCTATGCGCCGCCGAAACCCCACTTCAATCTGCCCCTGTGCCGATTCATCCAGTGTGGTCATACGCACCCACACATTCCCATTGAAAGACACACAGCGACGAACGGGCAGAATGAGACCCTGGTAAATACCACTAGGCCCGTCATCTCGAACAACTCCCACCGGAAAAGTCTCACCTTGCCAGGTTCCGCGCAATCGCACCGCTCCTCCCAGGCGACCTACTGAGGCATTGACACTCCCCTCCACGCCCAGTGGTGCCCAAGGGAATGGAATGCCCTTTGAGGTTGCATCATCAAAAGCCGCCACACCGAAACCAGTCGCGTCCAGACCAGGCGCCCAGTTTTTAGGTAGGACGCGCGAATCATATCCACTTTTGAAATATTCGGTGAGATACCTACCTGCCCGCAATAACTCCTGAATATGCCGGGGTGTGAGGTTGACATCACGCGCAAAGGTTGGATTAGAAAGCAACTGCGCCCACAAACCACCTTGGATCGAATATCCTAAGTGTTCTAGAAAATTACCTAAAACTGTGGGGGGAACTTTTACCCCCTGTTGTGTGGGATCAACGCTTAGATAAACCTTAAACTCGTCAGTGCGCACGTATTCCAGGGGTGTTTTGCCATAACGAACGTTGTTCATGTATCCTCCTTAATGAAATGACTATGGTAGGGGTTGTGGATCTGTGGTTGGGCCGTGGATAAGAGGTTTACCAGCCGCAAATTCAATCCGATCAATACGCAGGCTGCGTTCTCCGCCGGGGTAACCAATATCAATTCCGGTCCAGGCATGATAAGCCATCCACAAGTTGCCTTTGGTGTCAGTGAAAAACGATTCGCCCCCGGGTCCCATAACCATCCCTGCCCACTTGAAAATTGGTTCATTGAGGGGTTTAACACAAGGGCCGGTTATCGACTCGCAAACAGCGTAACCCACTGCATATTCATGACTAGACCACCAGTTTCCGGAATAGAAAAGATAGTAACGGCCATCAGCATAAACTAAAGCCGGATTCTCGATCAGCGGACGCTCCCATGCCTGATCGTGAACAAGAAGTTTAACTGGATCTCCCGCTAAGGATAATCCATCCGGCGTGAGTGGTGCCACCCATAGGGCAACCTCTAAGCCACAACAATTGCCGTCGTTTTTCCATAACAAGTAAAGTTGACCGTTTTGATCACGAAAGGGGTAAGGGTCAATCGAACCACCTAAATCTTCCTGACATACAAAGGGAGCCTTAGAATCGTCCTGAAAGGGGCCCAAAGGAGACTGGCTGACCGCGCGAGAAATACACTGTTTCCCGATGGCTTTATACCGCGCGGCATAGTAGAGAACGAAGTTATCTTCTACTTCAATCGCCCCAGGCGCCCATGTCAAGCCCTCACCTACGGCTGCCCAATCAGGCAAAACCGGCAGAGCATCACCAATACGCTTCCAATCCGCCAGGTTTTTTGATTCGATCAATTGGATGTTAGCCCCGTAGGCATTGGTAGCATATCCGTAGTAGGTATCCCCAACTCGCAGGATATGAGGATCGGGAAAGTCCTCTGCATAAACGGGGTTGACATAATAGGTGCCCGGAATAAGTGTAGGCGTAGAAGTGGGCAAAAATGTTGGTACGGGCTCAAGAGTAGATCCAAGCGTGGGAGTGGGCAAGGGATTAGCCGGTAGAGGTTGACAGGCCAAGAGAATCCCTGCCGAAATAGAAACCACAATCCACAATAAAGAAATGGTTTTTCTGAACATCATCAGGTTTACCCTTTCAAACCTGTCATGGCAATACTTTGGATGATGTAGCGTTGCAACAACAAGAAAAGCACCATGACCGGTAACGTCATTATCACCGCCCCTGCCATCAATTTGCCGTAATCAAAAGTATATTGCCCTTGCAATGTAGCCAAACCCACCGGCAGGGTCTGCATTTCGCGTACGTTTCCTACGACTAAGAGAGGCCACAGAAAACTATTCCAGGAATCCAAGAAAGTAATAATGGCCAGAGTAGCCAGAGCCCCTTGCGAGAGGGGCAGTACAATAGAAATAAAAGCCCGAAATTCGCTTGCCCCTTCAATGTAAGCCGCTTCCTCCAACTCTTTAGGGATGCTCAGAAAAAACTGACGCATGAAGAAAACCCCAAAAACCCCTGAGAGTCCTGGCACAATAACCCCTTGAAACGTCCCAATCCACCCTAAGCGTGCAATGGTAATGAAGTTCGGAATCAGGAACATAATTCCCGGCATGACAAGTGTGGCCAGCAACAACCCAAACAATAAATTGCGCCCTTTGAATTCCAACCGGGCATAGGCATAACCTGCCAACGAATCAATGATAAGGATGGAAACAGTGAAAATAACGGCAATGATTAGACTGTTCAAAAACCAACGCCCTACTGGCAAGGTTGGATCATCCAGAATAGAGCGAAAATTATCCAGGGTAGGGTGGATCGGGATCCAATTAGGCATCAACCATTCTTCGAAGGGCTTAATAGCCGTTACAACCATCCAAACTAAAGGTAATAGGAAAAATAACGCAAATAGGATCAAAAGCACATACATCATGATCCGATAAAGTAGACCACCCCCAATTCCAAATCCCATACCTTTTTCAACCTTATCCGATTCTGTATTCACGATTAACCTGCCTCCTCAAGACAACTTACTGAATTTCATATTTTCCGAAGAATTTAAAATTCAATGCCGTCAAAGTTAATAACAAAAAGGCGACAAATACCGACATAGCCGCAGCACTACCCATCTGATTACGGGTAATACCTTCAATATAGATGCGGAAGATTATTGTCTCGGTCTCCTTGATCGGGCCTCCCCCGGTCATAATATAAGGTTGACCAAACAGATTTGCTGAAGCAATCATCGTAATGGTGGTAACAAAGACAAGAACTGGCCGTAACATTGGCAAGGTGACATAACGAAATTGCTGAAGCGGATTCGCCCCATCTATGGCTGCCGCCTCATACAGGCTCGTTGGAATTTGCTGAAGTGCCGCCAGGAAGATGATTGTGTTGAACCCTATTGTCCACCATACTGTTGCCACAGTAATGGAAAACCATGCTTCCGGCATACTGCTCAGCCACGAGAAAGTAGGCAAACCCAATTGTTCAAGGATATGATTGAGCAGCCCCCCTTGAGGCTGGAAGATCCACCACCATAACACCGAAGCCACCGTGACGGAAAGAGTATAGGGAGCAAAATAGATAGCGCGGAAAACATTACGGCCAGGGTACCGCCCATTGAGCAAAACAGCCAGTATAAGCGCCAACCCAACCAGAGGCGGAACACTCCAGAGAATAAACTCCCCTGTATTGCCCATTGCCCGCCAAAAATCGGCAAATTGAATGCTGCCAGGATTAAAGAGGTTTAGGTAATTCTTTAAACCCACAAAGGGACGCCGTTCAGGTCGCAGAAAATCAAATTCGAACAGACTGATATAAATGCCATAGAAAAAGGGGTAAGCAAGAAAGGCTAAAAAGAAAAGTGTGTGAGGAAGAATGAAAAGATAAGGTACCCAATGGATACGGCCTTTGCGACGCATGAGAAAAGGGGGTTGAATACGGTCTTTTACCACCATCAGTTGCCATCCAAGAGACGGTCTCTAAAACTCGGGGTAGAGAGGCTTTTTCCTCTCTACCCCGTTTCGAGTCGCACTATTTATACTTCTCGGCGTTCTGGTCTACAATTTGCTGGGATTTGGCTGCCGCCTGATCGAGTGCGGCCTTGACATCGGTAATCTCTCCCATTAGCACGCCATCAACCACTGCTCCAAACTCACCCCACAGGGCGCCCTCGAGTTCTGCTACTGGCGGAAGGATATAGGCATAATGGGCCTGATCAGCAAACGCCGCGACCGGCCCCGCCACCTCAACCAGTTTGGGATCATTGAATACCGAGATACGAGCCGGAATCTGACCGGCTTTCGCCCATTCTAACGAATTGCGAGAGAGCCAGTCAATCCAACATACTGCCGCCGCCTGCTGAGCTGGATCATCGGATGTCAGACCAAGTTGATGTGAACCGGCCCAAACCGAGGGTTGGCTACCCACCTGCGGAATCGGTGCAAAACCGACGAACGGCAGTTTCTGAAGGTCGCTGATGTGCCAGGGACCGTGGATCACAATTGCTGCCTTGCCCTGCTTAAAAACGGCAACTTCTGGATCACCGGCACCGCTGATCTCAGGTGAATATTTGTCTTTCAGTTCCTTTACGTAGGTCAAGGCTTGCACGCCGGCATCAGAGTTATAGGTGACCTTGGTGCCATCTTCGTTGACCAGACTGCCACCGAACTGACGGATGAAAGACTGGAAGAGAGTCGCACCTTGGAATGCCGTACCAATAGCGATGGGTTGTACACCGGAGGCTGCCAGTTTCTCAAGGGCCGACTCAAATTCATCCTTCGTCCAGGGCTTCTTTCCGGGCTCGGGCACCCCCGCCTTTTGGAACATATCCTTGTTATAGTACATAACTAGCGGGTGGATATCCAATGGAATAGTGTAACGCTGTCCTTCGTATTCTCCCGCATTCCACGCTAGGGCCGGGAAATCACTGGCAATATCCTCGCCTAACACCGCCAATAAATCAGGACTGATAGGTTTCAAAACGTTGCGTTCTACCAGTTCGCCAATGTTGATTGCGCGCACCACGGTCATGGCTGGCAATTGTTTAGCCGCCGCAGCAGCATTCAATTTCTGGATGTATTCCGGCTGTGCAACGTGCTTAACTGTAACCTTCCATGGGTTCTCATCGCTGAAGCGCTTGGCTAATGCGCTCATCTCATCACCATCGGGACCGGTGAGCGGGCTCCACATTTCGATCGTTTGCCCTTGCGCAATGGACGGACACCCTCCTGCTACCTGCTCGGGTTGCTCAGTAGTGGGTTGAGACTCCGTCGGTGGATTCGTGGGAACAGGGGCGGGTTCCGTTGTTGCAGCCGGACTGGCACATGCCGTCAACACCAGCGTGAAAACGACCAACAACAAAAAGATCGATCGGAACACTGACTTCATCTCGAAATTCCTCCTGGGGTAATCTAGGGTTACAGGACCAGATCAAAAGAAATTACGTGGGTCTACAGATTCGATGCGGCACCTCCTCTCTATTAGTCGGTATAAGCCAAACGCAGGAGGATGTCCTGAGGATAGTTGCCAAATTTTGCCCCAAAGAGATTTAGTCCTCCTACGTGCTTCGCATCTTCTTTGACGCCAATCCGAACCGTAATAAATTGATGTTGCTCAACCTGCAAGTCAGCCAGGGACACATCTGAAATCTTGATGCCATCTATATAGGTGTGCTCCCGAGTCACCTGCCATACTTTCAATAGCCCATACTGGGAATTCCATGTCTCCCACCAATCAGGGGTTAAACTACCTCGTTGTCCACCGAAATCCGCCGGACTGGTCCAGGTGCCGATCTCGATCCCATTAATCCATACCGTGATATCCGAAGGCCAATCATCATGATGAAGGGGAGCTTCAGAACAAATTTCCATACTAAGTTGAAGGCTGTCCAAAGTAGCACGGGGAGGTAATCGGTTAGGGAACCGATATTCGATATATCCTTTTCGGAACCAAATCAACTGTGCATTAACATGAGCCGGCTCATAGAAAGATGCCGGGTCATCCAACAGCCCGATAATGCCGGTTTCGCTTGCCAAACCGCAGGTAGGGGCCACCTGACAATCCATGTAATGCCCAATGGGCATGGAGATTTCAATCAAACGCTCCGCAGGCTCCACTGCATGGGGTAGCTCAATGATCACACGATCATATAACCGCGAGCATACTTTTTGCAAACCACGGTTGGCCGGGGTTAGTTCGGTCTTGATCAGGCCGGCTTCTTCCAACGCATTAACGTGTATGGCTACCGTAGAATTGGGAATGTTGAGCGCTTTGGCAATTTCGTTAATGCTACAGACGCGATTGCCTAAAAACTGAAGAATTCGCAGCCGTTGTTCGGAAGCAAGGCTCTTCAATTTTTGTTCGGCTTCGGTTAGGGATTCGTTGGCATCCACAATTAATAAACGTTTTTGATTAGGAGACATGGGGAAAACCTCAGTGTTAATCATAAAATCTGTTATGAAGCATAAAAATATAGTTGATAAAGGAAATTACAGCCGATATAGGTGGCATATTATCGTGATATTGATCACAAATACGCCTATTGAAACATAAAATTATGTTTCAAACTATAATCACTATACAACAAACGGTATACAGAGTCAAGAAATTTTAAGAAAACCGCCGGGTTCTCGCACCCGGCGGTTGATGCCACGATCTAACTCGCTCTCCCCTAACCTACACCCGATAGCACGCCACCTGATGCCCTCCGCCCTTATCTTCTAGCGGCGGGTGATCATTATCCTCGCAGACCTTGGCGGCAATCGGACAGCGCTCATAAAAGCGGCAGCGCGGGAGCGGGTTGATCGGCTTGCTGATGCTCCCTTTGATCTCAGGGGCGCCGCGCTTAAAGGTCGGATCCGGCACCGGCACCGCCGAGATCAAGGCACGGGTATAAGGATGCAAGGGGTGGTGCAACACCTCTTCGGTCGGGCCGTATTCCACAATCTTGCCCATGTACATGACCGCCAGGTCATCGCTGGTATAGCGCGCCACCGCCAGATCGTGGGTGATATAGAGGTAACTCACCTCTAATTTCTGCGCCAGGTCCATCATCAGGTTCATCACCCCGGTGCGGATGGAAACATCCAGCATCGAGGTCGGCTCATCGGCGACGACGAAACTGGGGTTGATCACCAGCGCGCGTGCAATCGCCACACGCTGGCGCTGTCCCCCCGAGAGTTCGTGCGGGTAACGGAACATGAACGACGTCGCCGGCGTCAACCCCACCTGCTCCAGCATTTTGGCCACCATGACCTCACGATCTAAGACCGTGCCAATTCCCTGCACCGCCAGCGGCTCGGCGACGATGTCAAAAATCGTCAAACGAGGGTTGAGCGATTCATAAGGATCCTGAAAGATCATCTGCACACGACGGCGGAAGCGCTTCAACTCAGCACCCTTGAGCGCCGCTAAGTCCACCAGGTTGTTCTTCTCATCGGCGATCAGGATCTTGCCCGCAGTTGGATCAATCAAACGGGTGAGCAGTTTGCCGGTTGTGGTCTTGCCACACCCCGATTCACCCACCAGCCCCAGCGATTTGCCGGCGGGAATAGTGAAGGAAACATCATCCACCGCATGCACTTTGAGTTTTCCGGGGCTGAAGATATTCCCCCCAATTGGGTAATACTTCTTAAGACCGACGACCTGCACCAGAGGAATGCCGTTCGGGGTCATGACTGCACCTCCACCACCGGAGCAGGATTCCAGCAGGCCAGATAATGGCCGCCCCCGATGTCCTCAAAGGGGGGCTGTTGTTGTTTGCAAATATCCAGGGCGCGCGGACAGCGCGGGTGGAAGCGGCACCCCGGCGGCGGGAAGAGTAAATCCGGCGGCTCACCACCCAGGGCAACCAGCGGGCGCTTCTCGCCAACAATGCTGGGAAACGCCGACATCAATGCCACCGTATAGGGGTGGCGTGGACGTTTGAAAATCTCCACCGCACTGGCCAGTTCACACATGCGCCCGGCATACATGATGGCAATGCGCTCGGCCACCTCGGCGATCACGGCAATATCATGGGAGATGTAAATCATGCTCATCCCCATTTGCTTCTGCACCTGGCGCAGTTCGCGCAGTACCTGATCCTGGACAATCACATCCAGTGCCGTGGTCGGCTCATCGGCAATGATCAGATCCGGGTTGCAGGCCAGCGCCATGGCAATGATCGCCCGCTGGCGCATCCCACCGCTGAACTCGTGCGGATAGCGATCCGCCATCTTGGGATCAATGCCGACCAGTTTGAACAGGGCTTCGACCCGTTTGCGCGCCTCGGCCGGATCAATATCCCGCTCGTGGCGTTCAATCGCCTCGACGATTTGATCTCCCACCTTATACACCGGGTCAAGCGCGTTCATTGCCGCCTGGAAGACCATGGAGATGCGCTTCCAGCGGATGTTCTGCATCTCTTCTTCGCTGAGTTGGATCAAATCCACCCCATCGAGCAGAATTTGCCCCCCGGTGATCTGGGCATTATCGGGCAAGAGGCGCAGCAGCGCCATGGCCACCGAAGTCTTGCCGCACCCCGACTCCCCCACCAACCCCAGGGATTCGCCGCGCCGGAGATCAAAGGACACATGGTCAATCGCAGAGACCGCGCCTTTGCGCGTCTTATAAATCATGGAGAGGTCACGAACCGAAAGCAAGGGTTTCTCTGCCATAGGTTTATCCTCGCTTAGCGCCGGCGCAGGCGCGGATTAACCACTTCGTCCAGTGCACGTCCCACCAGGTAAAAGGCACTGCACAAAAGGGTGATCGCCAGGCCCGGCGGTACGATCAGATACCAGTATTTCCAGCCGCCCAAAAGGTAGCCCGCCGCCTGGGTGGTGTTGATCATAATACCCCAGGACATGCGCAGGTTGAGCAGGCCGAAGAACGAGAGCGCCGCCTCGGAGAAAATCGCCCCGGTGACGGTGAACATCATGTTCAAAAAAGCCAGCGGCATCAAATTGGGCACGATGTGGCGGAAGATGATGTGCAAATCGCTCCCCCCGGCCACCTTGGCGGCTTCAATATACGGCTTGACCTTGATGGTCAACGCCTGGGCTTTGAAGATGATGGTGGTACCACCAAAGCCGGAGAGAACACCGATGAGCAGTGCCAGTTCGATCATGCCGAAATCGAAGAACGCCGTCAGCACTACCAGCAAAGCAATAAAGGGCAAGATGTTGATCAGGTCGGCCAAGCGCATGAAGAACGCATCCAACGCGCCGCCAAAGTAGGCCGAAATCGCCCCGACCGAGGTGGCAATGGTCACAGTCACCACCGCCGCCAAAAGCCCCAAGATGAACTCGGATTGCGTGCTGTACATCAATTGGCTTAGCACATCGCGCCCTACCGGGTCGGTGCCCAGCAAATGACGCGGCGAAGGCGGCGAAGGGTGGCGCAAAATGGTGGGATCGTTGCCGATGAAGGGGTCATAAATGTTGGGCTCCCACACCGTGTGCATTAGAATGGGATGCGCAAGCGCCATCAAGCCGAAGAAGAGGATGATCCCCAATCCCACCAAGCCGATTTTATTCTCGGTGAAGAGCGCCCAATTCTGTTTGAGCCCTTTCCAGGCAATACGCAGGCGGATTTTCCACAGCGGTTCTTGGATCTGAAAAGCCGTATCAGCAGGTGCCGTGGTCATGGTTCAACTCCCTCAGGCGTAGCGAATGCGCGGATCCAAGAAGGCATAGGCGATATCGGCCACCAGGTGGGCCAGCAACGCCAGCGTGCCGATGAACAGGAACGACCCCATCACCAGCGGAATATCGCCCGTGGTTGACGCCGTGAGCAGGGTCAAACCCAGCCCTTCCCACGAGAAGACGGTCTCGGTGATGATACCGCCGCCCAAGATGAAGGGCAGGGAGATGATCAGGCTGGTGAAGACCGGCAAAACGGCGTTGCGCGCGGCGTGCTTATCGCGCACCACCCGCTCCGGCAGCCCCTTGGCCCGCGCCGCCATAATGTAATCCTCGCGCAGGGTCTCCAGCATGGTGGTGCGGGTAAGCAACATCGTGCCGGAGAAGTTGATCAGGGTGAGTACGATAATCGGCAGTGCCATGTGATAGAGGATATCGCCCGCATATTTCGCCACCGGCGAGGATGCCCAGAACCCCACCGTGATCGCCGCGCCGCCAATTAATGCGCTCCAGCGGATCAGTGACGCACGGTAAGGGTTCATGCGGCGGGTGAGATAATAGACCACCACCAACGCCGCCCCTAGGATCGTCATCGTCAGCAGTAAATTGACAAAAATATCGTTTGCCGTCAGCCCTTTGGGCGCCGTGCGCCATAGGTTCACATCCAGGAACTTGCCAATTGGAAACCACTTAAGCGTAAAACCGAACAGGTAAATCATCATCAGGGCAAACCACGGGGTGAAGACGGTATAGAAAAACGCCCCCACCACCGTGATTCCGTATTCCAATCCGGTGCCGCGTTGCCAGGCCAGCACCCGGCCCAACCAGTACCCCACAAAGAATTC
>FMSI01005313.1_pt1 | contig 20798 bp, 23 predicted proteins | sample 1504471 | NCBI WGS metagenome assembly FMSI01 (sample SAMEA4475357, study PRJEB15587) | soil metagenome | biome: Soil; feature: Field | place: India | collected 2015-03-11 | depth 0 m
CTGGGATGCCAAGCGGGCTGCATGTAGAAATCTGCTCCCTGAACGAGTTTTATCGGCCACAAGCGCCCCTCTCGATCTACCAACGCCAGCAAGTCGGTCTGATGGTCAGTCCACACGTAGAGGACCCACTGCCCATCCGGAGAAATCGCCGGTGAGGCCGCAGAACCGAATGGGGGTGTGATGGGTTGCGGCGCTTGGTAGTGCAACCCACAGTGATAAAGGCGCCCTTGCTTTTCGGCAAAGACAATCTGATCCTTCCAGGTGGTGAATTCACCACCCCCATAGCCCACGCCGCCACGCACCCATTGCTCTATCGTTAGGTCACGCTGTGCTCCGCCCATGGGCGCTGTGACCAGCACGCCTTGGCCATTGGGGCGGCCTTCTAGCCAGATGAGGTGTTGTCCGTCACCGCTCCACTGCACATCGTCAAAGCGCAAACGATAGGCCAGGTAGGCACTGTTGACGGGGCTAGGCCACAGGCCAAATGGTAGGGTCGAGGAAGGAGCGGTCATAATGCCTCCGCCGAAAGGTGGTGTTAGAGATCAAGGTGGGGTGAGAAGATTTCCATCAGTCTTGGGTAAGGCTGGTAACCGTTGATGCGCCCGCGAGGCTCGCCGTTGTGGAACAGGATGACCGTAGGCACACTGAGAATCTGATAACGAAATGCCAGATCGGGATTTTCGTCCACATCCACCTTATAGCACTGGACGCGGTTACCGAGCATTTCAGCCAGTTTATGCAGTTCTGGTTCTAACCGGCGGCAGGGGCCGCACCAGACGGCGCTGAATTCGACCAGGACGGGTAGAGGTGAGGATAGAACTTTGGTTTCAAAGTCATGTTCGTGGATGAGGGGAAAAGAGTCGCTCATTCTAAATTTACTCCGCACGAATTAGGAATAACGTTCTCAAGTATAGCCGATTCTCCTCACCCTGGGCAGGATTTGTGGATATAATATGAGCAATTCCTTGTCAATACAACATACTCGGATAGGCCAAAAACCGCTCAGGAAGGAGAAAAAAGCATGATCGTCACCACAAAGAAATTATTTGAAGCCGCTTATGGCAAGTATGCGATTGGAGCCTACAATATCAACAACCTGGAACAGGCCATGGGGCTGTTCCGCGGTAACATCGAGAGCCAGGCGCCGTTTATCATTCAAATTAGTAAGGGGGCACGGTCCTACACTCATAAGTCTATGCTTGAGGCGATCATTCGTGCTGCAGATGCCCTCTTCCCCGAGGCGATTTTTGCGGTACACCTGGATCATGGGGATGAAGAAACCTGCTATGATGCCATCAACAGTGGTTTTTATTCCTCAGTGATGATTGATGCCAGCCACGAGGATTTCGAGACTAACGTGGCCATCACGCGGCGGGTTGTTGAGGCGGCACATGCCAAAGGCGTCGTTGTGGAAGCCGAATTGGGGCAGTTGGGGGGTGTTGAGGAACATGTGGCGGTGGATGAGGCCGGAGCAAAATTGACCGATCCGGACAAAGCCAAAGAGTTTGTTGAACGCACCGGTTGTGATTCGCTGGCGGTGGCGATTGGGACGAGCCATGGGGCGTACAAATTCTCGGGGGCTCAGACCTTGCGCTTTGATGTTCTGGCTGAGATTCAAAAGCGCTTGCCCGGCTTCCCCTTGGTATTGCACGGTGCCAGTTCAATTCCTCAGGATGAGGTGGAGCGGATCAACGCGGCTGGTGGTAACCTCAAGGGTGCCAAAGGGGTGGATGAGGACCTCTTCAAGCGTGCGGCGGAATTAGGGGTGACCAAGGTGAATATTGATACCGATGGGCGCTTGGTGTGGGTGCGCGTGCACCGTGAGTACCTGAAAGAGCATCCTGAGGTGGTGGATTTCCGCCCTATCGGCAAGATTTTTATGGCCGAGTACGCCAAGATGATCGCCCACAAGAATGAGAAACTGGGCAGTGCCGGGAAATTGCCGGAAATTCGTAAATTGTTGGGTCTGGCTTAAGCCGGTTCTTGCGAGCCAAATGAGAGACCCCATGGCAGGTCAATAAACCATGGGGTCTCTTTTATAAGGGGGGTGTTATGCCAGGGTCAAGGACTTAAAGGCTTCAACCTGGGATCGGATGGCGCGTTCGACCGGCAGGCGTTCGATGCTGGACGCACCGAAGAAGCCTACAACGCCGGGCATACGCTTCAAGGCCACGCCCACGTTCTCCGGCTCGTCAAATGGACCGCCGTGGCAGATGACCATGAGGTCCTTGCGCACTTTGCGCCCGGCCTCGGCCATGCGCATGGTGCGGTCAATGGCTTCATCTAGGCTCAGAGCCACCCCGGCACCGATGCTTCCCGACGTGGTCAGACCAACATGTGCCACCAAAATGTCGGCACCCACCTCGGCCATGGCTTTGGCCTGGTCTTCGTCGAAAACGTAGGGCGAGGTGAAGAGATCCATCTCATGGGCCAGTTTAATCATGGCAATTTCTTTGTCGTAGCCCATGCCGGTGGCTTCCAGATTGGCGCGGAAGTTGCCGTCAATCAGCCCCACGGTGGGGAAATTCTGCACGCCCGAGAAGCCGATTTCTTTCAATTGTTTTAGGAACACCGGCATCAGGCGGAACGGATCCGTGCCGCAAACGCCGGCCAGCACCGGGGTATTCTTGACTACCGGGAGCACTTCCGAAGCCATCTCGACCACAATGGCGTTGGCGTCACCGTAAGGCATCAATCCGGCCAGCGAGCCTCGGCCAGCCATACGGTAGCGCCCGGAGTTATAGATGATGATCAGGTCAGCCCCACCGGCCTCAGCGAACTTGGCCGAAATGCCGGTGCCGGCGCCACAGCCCACGATGGGTCGCCCGGCCTTTACTTGGGCTTCTAAACGATTCAGGATTTCTTGACGTGTGAAAGCCATATGACGTCCCTCCCTTCATGAGCGGTTTATTGAGATTGCTTTTGCAACATCTCGAGCAAGGTCTCGGCAACCTTGCCGGAGAATTCAGGGTCATTGATGTTGTAGTCTAGTTCAATATAGGGAATATCCGGGCGCAGGTTGCGCTTGATGGCATCGAAGCAGGCGCGGTCGGCCTCTGGATCCCAGAACGCGCCGCCGGGGCTGTCCAGCATAGAGACACCTTTGAGCGGGATGAGGACGGCTACCGGACCTTTGGATTCGTTAGCGGCGCGGGCAATCATCTCGCCGATTTTGATGTTCTCTTCGACATTGGTGCGGAGTAAGGTCACGTTGGGATTCCATTGGTAGAGTTTGCGGTGGCGATACTTTTCAGGGACGGTGTCCATGCCCCAGAAATTAGCCATATCCACACAGCCGGGCACCAGCACCGCCGGGATACCCGCGCGCGCCGCCGCCAGACAGCGTTCCGGCCCGGCGCTGAGCACACCGCCGCAAACTTCATCGGCCAGTTCGGTGGTGGTGATGTCCAGGGAGCCTACGGCATAGCCGTCGGTGATCAAGGACTCCATCACCCGCCCGCCGGTGCCGGTGGCGTGGAAGACCAGCACTTCGTAACCTGCGGCTTCGAGGATGCTCTTGGCGTGATTGACGGCGGGGGTGGTGTTGCCAAACATCGAGGCCACGATGATCGGTTTGGCTTCTGCCGTTGAGGGGCGTTCCATTTTAACCATCCCGGCAATGGCGCCGGCGGCGTTGGCGTAAATGACGCGGCTGATGCGGTTAAGCCCGGCTACATCCACAATTGAGGGCATGAAGGTGATGTCTTTGGTGCCGGCGTAGGCCGAGACATCGCCGCCACCGACGGTAGAAACCATGACTTTGGGTACACCGATGGGCAAGGCGCGCATGGCAGTTGTCGCAATGGACGTGCCGCCGCTACCCCCCATGCTGATGATACCGTCCAATTTGCCTTCATCATACAGACGGCGCACGACAACGGCCAGACCCTCAGCCATAATGCGCATGGCTTCATCCTTGTGCTCGCCGGTGGCAAGATAAGCAATATCGCCACCGCCGGCTTGTGCCACTTCGGCGCGGGTGATATCGGGCGGGAAAGCGGGTTCGCCCATCACGCCAAAATCTATCACCAGGGTTTTCACCCCTTCTCGTTCAATCAGTTCTTTGAGATAAGCGAAGTCTGCACCTTTGGTGTCCAGGGCACCGGCAATAACCACGGTTTTAGTCATAGACGGCCTCCTTTCGCTGAGTGGGTTTGGGAAAGAGATTGGCGATGTCGTTGCTAGGGTAATTCACCAGGGGGTAGGATGCGGCAATCGGGGAGTTCACGCAGGGCGATCTCAGGGCCGGGAGGGGCATATATGGCGATCAGTTTGAGAGTTTCCCAGCCCGTGTTGATAGTACTGTGGTTGGCACCCTCGGGAATAAAGACCATCATTCCCGGTTTTAAGTCAATGGTTTCGTCCGCTACGGTTTGCCGTCCATAGCCGGAAACGACGTAAAGGATCTCCTCCGTGCCCGGATGATTGTGGGTCATGTGCCCTTTTCCGGGGGCGAGTAGCACAACTCCAGCACTAAACTTCTTGGCCCCGGTCACACTGGGTGCACTCATCCACTTGATCAGTCCCCAATCAAAGGCCTGAGTTTCAACCTCCTCAGGAGAGATGAAGTACTTGCTCATCGTTCCTCCCTTCTAGTTTTTCACCTCTTTAGGGAAGGTGATCCAGATATTGAACACACCTAAACAGACACCGAAAATAGCCATGAGCGATGCCCAAATGCCTGCCCACACGGCGTTCCAAGGTGCGGCAACAACGTTTGGATAAGATCCGCTGAAATAGACTGCTAGACACATGGTAATGCCGTTGAAGAAGGCCAGCGATCCCTCTTGGAAAACTTTTGCCCAGCGCATCGAGTAGACCATGAAACCCACACCAGCCGAGAGGATGAGCCCTAGGGCCAGGTCGCCCGGAACCAGCACAGAAGGTAAAAACTGAAAGAGTTGAACCAAGAACAGGGTGATTCCGGTAACGACAGCACCGTAGGTATAACTGGGTAGGATGATTTTTATGGCGCTCGGTTTTGCGCCATACTGAAAATATTCTGCCCAAACAATAAAGGCTACCCAAAGCGTAAAACTCCATTTTCCTAACCAAAGGCCAAAGGGGATGGATACCAGGACGGTGATGGCAACGGCTAACCAAAGAGGTATGGTTTCTTTGACTCTAACGGCGGTTTGTGTGCTCATAAGCCTCCTCCTGTTGGGAAAATTAGCGTCCTATGAAATAAGGATAGTGATAAACTTTCCCCATTACATGAGGCATGAGCACTATTTTGGGCTAGTCCAAAATCCTGTGATTGGACTAGCCCAGGTGGACTAGTCCTTTTTCAATTGCAATTCTCACCGCTTCCAAACGGTTTTTCACCCCGAGTTTGCCTAGAATGTTGCTAATGTGGTTCTTAACTGTAAATTTGCTGATGTTCAATTTTTCAGCGATAGCGTGATTATTCAGCCCTGCCACCATTAACTCGAGGATTTGGCGTTCACGCGACGTTAAGGGCTCCAATAAGGTTTCCTTGTTGGGCGTTTGCATGACTCTTAGGAGCGAGGATGCAACTTCGGGAGAGAAGGTTTGTAGCCCAAGGTAGGTCGAGCGAATGGCATCGGCAAGTTCTTGAGCCGAAACGTTCTTTAGCAAGTAACTCGTTGCGCCTGCTTCTAAAGCGCCTTTAATCAATTCTTCTTCCCCGAACGACGATAGCGCAATCAAACGAATAGTGGGTTGGGTGCGATGAATATGGCGAATTGCGGTGATGCCATCCATTTCAGGCATGAGCAGGTCCATTAGCACGACATCAGGCTCAAGTCGAAGACACAGATCTATCGCTTCCTTACCCGAAGAGGCCTCACCTACCAGTTCAAATTCAGGATAGGCCTTCAAGAAGGATGTCAATCCTTCTCGCAACATATCGTGATCATCCACAATCAAGACCCGAATCTTCATTGTCATTCTCCATTAGAGGTCTGTGGCCAAAAGATTTCAATTTTTGTTCCTTTTCCCGGGGTGCTTGAAATCGTCAACCTGGCACTTGCTGAAGTGGCTCTTTCTCTCATAATCTCTAATCCCATCCCATGAATCTGGGGATTGTTGGGATCAAAACCTCGACCATTATCCTCTATGTATATCCTCAAATGGGAGTTTTGAAAGAGCACGTTGATCTCGGTTTTAGTGGCAAAGGAATGTTTAGCGGCATTGTTGAGCGCCTCTTGGACAATTCGATACAAAGATAATTTGGTTTCGGGTTGGATCTCGAATTCATTACCAGCGGTTATAACTCTCACTTCCATCTTTTTCCTGCTCATAGTGGCCTGTGCTAATTGATGCAGCAGATCAACAAACTTGGTCTGTTGAAGCGAGGATGGACGCAACTCGATCAGCAACGTGCGCATCTCGGCCAGCGCGCCGCGAACGAGTTTTCTAAGTTGCTCTAGATTGCGTTTCCCTTCCTCAGGGTCTTTGTCCCATAGCACGGGAAGCACATCGGCAATAATGCTTGCCGTCCAGAGGGTCTGGCTTACGGCGTCATGAAGTTCTCTTGCGAGACGTTGTCTCTCATTGATAACGGCCAATTCCTGAGCCTGCTCATACAGTTTGGCGTTATGGATAGCGATGGCAGCATGGCTTGCAAATGCCATTAAGCGCTCTGCTTTTTGGGTATCAAAGAAGTGAGGTTTGTCGCTATATAGGCTGATAAAGCCGATCACTTCCCCTTTAACAATGATGGGTGCACCTAAGTAAGAACGAATCCAATGGGTATTTTGATAATGAACCCACTGCCTATCCTTTACGACATCATGGATGATAAGGGGAGATTTGGTTTCTAACAGTTTCACAAGATTGGGATATTTGTTTATCTCAAACCATTCTCCCTCATTGGCGCTCCCTGCGGGACGGGCACGGACAAAGCATCCCTTTTGGCCTTCAACCAAAATAATTGTAGCCATTTGATGAGGAAGAATGCGTTGGATTTCGGTCAGAATGCGATCCAAGACCTCATTCAGGTTGAGGGTACTGTTCAGCGTGGTGGATATCTCTCTGAGCGCCTCGGCAAAAGCCCGCTGTTCGCGTTCGGCAGCGGTGCGTTCTTGAACTCGTATCTCTAGTTCCTCGCGGGCTTTCCGTAATTCTTCCTCTTTTAATTTAAGTTCGGTGATATCCTCATACGTGCCGAGCACCCCTACAACATTGCCTTCGGGATCATGAAGGGGCATTTTGTTGGTCACCACCCATGTGATTTGGCCATCAGCATGGGTTTGAGTCTCGTAGAGTTGATAAATAGGGGTGTCGGTTTCCATCACCTGTTGGTCAATCTTACGGTACCACTCTGCTTCTTCCTGTGTCCAAGGTAGGTCAAAATCGGTTTTACCTGAAACATCTTCTGGGTTTTCGTAGCCAGCATCATTGGCAAAATTTCGATTGCACCATACATAGACAGAATTGCGGTCTTTCCAGAAGATGGCTTGGGGAATGTTATCCATGATGAGACGTAAAAGCTGAATGGCAGGATGAGCCATTCCATCTTGCCAATCAATATCGCGCATTAAAAGCCCTAGCGCGACCGGATCAATATATGAATTAGGCTGAAGAGGGCGCCTTTCTGAAAGTGCCTTACGAGCCATGGTTTAGACCATTCTCATTGTAATTTTATGGGATGCGTCAACATTTGAGGGCGCCTAATCTGACTCCCACGATTTATTATAGGTAGATTTGAAAACCAATTCAATTTAGACCCGGCCTACCTTTTGATGATCTTTATTTGCTTATCCCAACCCATGCTATAATCATCCCAAAGGATAACCGATGCTTGATCCGGGTGTTTTGAGCAACTTTACCCTAATCTTGGCAGGCTTCACCGCGGCGTTTGTGGCCGCGCTGTGGTTAAGTCTCATCTTTTGGACCTACCGCGATATTCGCCAGCGCACCCGTGATCCCCTCGTGCATATCTTAGCGACGCTGGTCGCGGCGGTGTTGTTCCTGCCCGGGGTGTTGATCTATCTGATCCTGCGCCCCTCCCATACGTTGGAAGAGGACTATCAGCGTAGCCTAGAAGAAGAGGCGCTTCTCCAAACCATCGAGGAAACCCCTCAATGCCCGGGTTGCGGGCGAAAGGTGGCTCAAGATTGGTTGGTCTGCCCGAGTTGTTACACGCGTCTACGCAAGCGCTGTCATCAGTGTGGGCGCTTGATGGAATTGGCTTGGAATATTTGCCCGTATTGTGGCACGGCAGTGCCGGGGGCACGCCGTGAGAATGTTACCCTGGACGAGGCTTTGCAGGCTTCGTTTATTGATGAAGAACCCCCCTCTATCGAATCGCCTTCTTAGTATCCAGCATCATTATAATTGAGAGCATGCGCTACGCTTTGTACGCCCAACCTGTTGATTATCTGGTCATAGGTCACGTGACCCAAGACCTGACCCCTAGTGGGCCTGTGTTAGGGGGCACGGCGGCCTACGCGGCCCTGACAGCGCGGGCGATGGGCTTGCGGGTGGGCGTGGTAACCGCATGCCATCCGGAAACTGACTTGAGCCCGCTGAGCGAGGTGCAGGTTTTGGCTTGGCCGGCGGATTATACAACCACGTTTGAAAACCGTGCGGGGGTGCACGGGCGGGAGCAGATTCTCCACTGCGTGGCTGCACCTTTGCAGTTAAATATGATCCCTGAGGTGTGGCGCAAGACGCCTATTGTTCATTTAGCGCCGGTGGCACAAGAAGTTGATCCTAAATTGGTGCGCGCTTTTCCAGATTCCTTCGTGGGTCTGACACCCCAGGGGTGGTTACGGGCATGGGATTCCCAGGGTCGGGTGCATTTCACTGAATGGCCAGAAGCCCGCTTTGTCTTGGAAGCGGCTAACGCAGCGGTGTTGAGCCTGGAAGACGTAGCAGGGAACGAGGCGATTATTGAAGAGATGCTGGCCTCAATTCGGGTGTTGGTGGTGACCGAGGGCGCAGCAGGGGCGCGCTTATATTGGAATGGCGATTTGCGTTATTTTCGTCCTCCAACCGTACAAGAGGTGGATGCAACCGGTGCTGGTGATGTGTTTGCGGCGGCTTTCTTCATTCGTCTGCACCAAACCCGCGATCCCTGGGAAGCCGCGCGCTACGCGACGCAATTAGCCGCGATCTCGGTGACGCGACCAGGGCTTCTAGGGGTGCCCACACCTGTTGAGGCCCAAGAAAAACTGATTGAAATTATCCCCTAAAACAGGGTAAGCGCTATGGGTCGGGTTTATACATTTGTCAATCAGAAGGGCGGGGTGGGTAAGACGACCTCCGCCATTTCTTTGGGCGCCTATTTGGGTTATTACGGTCAGCGGGTGTTACTGGTGGACTTAGACCCGCAGGCCAATGCCACATCTTCGTTGGGGGTGGATAAGCGCACGGTACGCAGTGGCACGTATGAGGCCTTATTAGGGCTTCAGCCTGCGGGAGCAAACATTTTGCATAATCCACGATTTAAACTATCCATCCTCCCCTCTTCACCGGCGTTGGCCGGGGCGGAGGTTGAATTAATCGAGGTTAACAGACGCGAACACCGCTTGAGTCAAGCGTTGCAGCCCCTTATTGATCGTTATGATTACATCTTGATAGATTGTCCTCCCTCGTTGGGATTGCTAACCATTAATGGCATTGTGGCTGCTCGCAATGGTGTCATTATTCCGGTACAGTGCGAATACTTGGCTCTGGAGGGGCTAGGGCAACTGATGCAAACTATTCAGCGGGTGCGGACGTCAATTTTCCCGGATTTGGGTGTGCGGGGTGTGATCCTGACCATGTTTGATGGGCGTACGCGCTTGGCCCTCGATGTTGTTAATGAGGTGCGGCGTTTCTTCCCGACTCAGGTGTTTCAGACCATCATCCCGCGGAGTATCCGCTTGGCCGAAGCACCCTCGTATGGTATGCCGATATCGGTCTATGCGCCAGAGTCGAGCGCAGCCAAAGCCTATGCGGCGCTTGCTCGTGAGCTGCTTCAGGGAGATGGGTTAACCATTCCGGTATTTGATGCTCAGCAGGGGATGGCATGACGCGCAAAGGCGGTTTGGGCAAAGGACTCGAAGCCTTGATCCCCGGCGGGGGTGGGACACCTTCAGAGGGCGGGGTGTCGTATGTGCCCATTGACCAGATCGTTCCCAATCCACATCAGCCGCGGAGCAAGATTGAGGCTGAGGGATTGGAAGATCTTGCGGCGTCCATTCGCGAGCATGGTATTTTGCAACCCCTTTTGGTCAGCCCAGAGGGTGATGGGCGCTATACATTAATTGCCGGCGAGCGCCGCTGGCGGGCGGCACGCCAGGCCGGCCTGGAGATGGTGCCGGTGCTGATTCGACCGACCGGTGAGGCTCAGCGCCTAGCGTTGGCGTTGATCGAGAATCTCCAGCGTGCTGATCTCAGTCCGCTCGAGACCGCCGAGGCTTATCGTCAACTTCATGAGGATTTTGGCCTTTCGCATGAGGACATTGCCCGTCAGGTTGGCAAGAGCCGGGTGGCAGTCACTAACACCTTGCGACTGCTTAAATTGCCTTTGTCTGTCCGCGAAGCCTTGGCCGAAGGTAAGATCAGCGAAGGCCATGCGCGAGCGCTTTTAGGGCTTCCCACCCCTCAGGCACAAGAAGCGGTTTTAGCGGTTGTGTTGCGCCAAAATCTCAGTGTGCGCCAAACAGAAGCATTGGTACAGCGGTATCAAGGACAGCGTACGGCCCCCAAAACGCGCTCTGAGGCTCCCCCTGAGGTACGCGACTTGGAAGCGCGCCTGGAAGAACGGCTAGGAACGCGGGTGGCACTGCGGCGGGGTAAGAAAGGGGGAAGTTTAGTGATCCGCTTTTATTCGGATGAGGAATTAGACACGTTATTGAAGATCCTCTTGGGCTGAGGTAAGGGGTATGCGGATCCTGCACAACGCCCGTATTTTTACCCTCGATTCCCAACAACCCGTGGCGACGGCTCTGGCGATTGAGCAGGATCGAATTGTGGCTGTGGGGAACGAGGCGGACGTTTTAGCGCTGTCTCGACCGGGCACGACGGTTCAGAATTTGAACGGGAAGGTTATCCTGCCGGGGTTAACCGATGCGCATATTCATTTGCAGCACCTGGCGCTCAGTTTGCAGCGGGTGGACTGTGCTACTGCGACCCGGGCCGAGTGTTTGCGTCGGGTGGCCGAACGCGCGGCTCAGACCCCACCCGGTCAATGGATTTTGGGGCATGGTTGGAACCAAAACGAGTGGCCAGAAGGGTTTGGCTCAGCCCAGGATTTGGATGTTGTCGCGCCCGAGCACCCGGTGTTTCTCACGGCAAAGTCGCTGCATGCAGCGTGGGTCAATTCAGTGGCGTTGCGCTTGGCCGGAATTGGGCCTGATACGCCCGACCCTGCAGAAGGGCGGATTCAGCGCGATGCGCGAGGTCATCCTACCGGCATTCTGTTTGAGGCCGCCGTGGATCTCGTGCAGCGTTGTATCCCCCAGCCGGGGGTGGAAGAGGTGGCTCAGGCCATTCGAGCGGCTCAACCCATTCTCTGGCAAATGGGTCTGACCGGTGTTCATGACTTCGATCAGCGCACATGTTTTCTGGCATTGCAAAGACTGCGGTGCGAGGGCAAATTGAAATTACGCGTGCTCAAGAGCCTCCCACTGGACGCGTTGGATGAAGCGGTCGCACTCGGAGTCGGGAGTGGTCTGGGGGATGCTTGGCTGCGCATTGGGAGCGTTAAACTTTTTGCCGATGGGGCGTTAGGACCACAAACGGCAGCCATGTTTGAGCCTTATCTGGGGCGTGAGGATTGTGGTCTGCTGTTCTTGGAGGCGGAGCAGGTATTTGAAATTGGGCGTAAGGCGGGAGAGGTGGGCTTGAGCCTGGCCGTGCATGCCATCGGTGATCGCGCGAACGCGGAGGTATTAACGGGTTTGGAGCGGTTGCGCCAGTGGGAACATGATGCTGGAAAGCCTCACTTACGTCACCGCATTGAGCATGTTCAGGTATTACGACCCCAAGATGTAGGACGGTTGGCTCAGGCCGATATTATCGCTTCCGTGCAACCCGTGCATGCCACTTCGGATATGGAGATGGCCGACCGTTATTGGGGCGAGCGGTCACGTTATGCCTATGCCTATCATACACTGCTTGCCCATGGAACGCGCCTGGCATTTGGCTCAGATGCGCCGGTCGAATCGCCTAATCCGTTTTGGGGGATTCATGCCGCAGTAACTCGCCAGCGTTTGGATGGCACGCCCGGCCCAGAAGGCTGGTATCCTCAAGAGCGGCTTTCTGTCCAACAGGCGGTCGAAGCCTACACTCTGGGTGCGGCCTATGCAGCAGGGTTAGAACGCTATCTGGGAAGCCTGCGTTCAGGTTATTTTGCGGATTTAATGGTTTTGGAACAAAGCCCGTGGGATGTGCCGGCCAGGGACTTATCCCAGTTACATCCGATTGCGACCATGGTGGGGGGAGAATGGGTATGGCAGATGGAAGAGATGTGAATTCAACACCTTCAACCCTTAAACCCGAAATATTAGTACCCCGTTTGGGGGATTACCTGGTTGAGCGCGGTTTCCTCTCGCAAGCGGATTTGGACGCTGTGCTCAATTATCAAGCCGTGCTGCGCGAGCAAGGCCGAGAAGTGCCGCTCTTAGGGCAACTTTTGGTTGAACTAGGGAAAATCAGCCAACCCCTCTTAGATCATGCGATCACCGAGTATGTGCTTCAGTTGCGCACTGCGCTCGAAGAGAGTAACGCCCAACTTGAGCAGCGCGTACAACAACGCACGGCAGAACTTGAGCGGGCATTACAAAAACTTTCCGAACTCAATCAATTGAAAGCCAATTTTGTAGCCAATATTTCGCATGAATTACGCACCCCGCTTACCCATTTGAAGGGGTATCACGAGCTTTTGCTTTCAGGTGACCTGGGGCCGTTAAATGAAGAGCAACATCGGGCTTTGCTCATCATGGAGAAGGCAATTGATCGCCTGGAGCGCCTGATAGAGGACTTGATCTTATTCTCAACCACTGAACGAGGAAACCTACCCCTCCGAATCGAACCGATTGACTTATGCATGTTGTGTCGAAAAGTTGTTGAGCAGATATCCCCTCGTGTTCACGATCATCATCTCGATCTGGAAATGAGATGCCCTACAGAGGACGAGGAGTTATTGGTTTATGGCGATTGGGAAAAAATTGGTTGGGTTATTCATCAATTACTGGATAACGCCGTCAAATTTACGCCAGCCGGCGGGCATATTACCTTAGCCGTTGAGTTGATGGATAAACATGTGGAAGTCAGCGTTACCGATACCGGGATTGGGATTCCGGCGAACCGCCTCCAGGAGTTGTTTGAGCCCTTTCATCAATTAGATAGTTCTCCCACCCGTCGCTATGGAGGGACAGGGTTGGGACTCTCGCTGGCCCAAAAGATTATTGAAGCCCACGATTCTGTGATTTCAGTTACCTCGGAACTTGGGCGTGGAAGCCGGTTTTCGTTTCTTTTACGTCGTGTGCGCTTGGATGAGGGTGCGATAGATGAACCCAAACCCAGATAATCCATCTCAGGTGATACCCATTGAGGTGGTTTTTACCTTAAGCCGCTTGTTGGGACAGACTTCTTCCTGGCGGCAGGTGATGGATGAGGCCATTCAGGTGGTGCGGCCTCACTTTGTGTTTGATAATCTGGTGGTGTATTTGGTAGATCCGGCTACATTAAATCTCGAAGTTGGTTTTGCCCGTGCGACCGGACGTGGAAAATCGGCTGAAGCCGATGTGGCCTGGGGGGAAGCGCTGAGCAATCAGGTGGTGGAACAGCGGCAGTTAATCCTTGAAGAACCAACCGACACTACCGAAGATCGCTTGCAGCGTCCCTATATGTTGGGCATACCCCTCCAAGTGGGTGAAGCATTGCTTGGAGCGTTGATTTGGATCCGCTTTGGTGGCCCGCCGTTTGATCCGGCAGCCTTTCCGTTTGTGGAATTTTTTAGCCAGCAGTTAGCGCAAGCGATTTTAAGGGAACGCCTGGCGCAGGAGATATCACGCTTGGAAATTCAGTATAGTGGTTTACAAGCCCAGGAAGATTTTATTTCGGCGCTCTCTCATGAATTTCGCACTCCATTGGGATTTATCAAGGGTTACACCACCACATTGTTACGCCCGGATGCGAACTGGGATGCCACCACACAACGTGAATTTCTTAACATTATTGATCAAGAGGCCGATCGTATGCAGGAATTAATTGATAATCTGCTCGATTCGGCACGTTTGCAGACCGGGCGGATCAAGATGAACTTCCAACCGGTGCGTCTGGATTCTCTGGTAAATGATGTCGTGGCGCGCATGAAGTTACGTTATCCGGAACTCGAGGTAAGCGTTCAACTCGATGAACCACTGAGCCCACTTTTTGCGGATCCGCAACGTCTGGCGCAGGTGTTCGAAAATTTACTCTCCAATGCAGTGAAATATGCGCCGGGTTCTCCAGTTTCCATTAAAATTACATCTGATGCCGAGGGTGTTCACCTTGCTTTTGCCGACCGTGGTCCAGGCATTCCCGAAAAATATCGTCAAAAGATCTTCGAACGTTTCTTCCGCGTGCCCGATATACAACCATCTGTTCATGGGACTGGGTTGGGTTTGTTTATCTGTAAGCAGATTATCCAGGCGCATTATGGCCAAATTTGGGTGGAATCGCAGTTGGGACAGGGCACCATCTTTCACATCTTTTTGCCCTGGAAGCCATAGGGAAGGAGGGTGTTGGGCTTAGATGGGCACCAAAATCTTGGTTGTGGATGATGAGCAGCGTTATCGTCATCTCTTGCGCGTTAATCTTGAAGCGGAAGGCTATGAAGTTTATGTCGCGCGTGATGGTACCGAAGCGATTGAGCAGGTAACAAGTAAACAACCTGATCTGGTGATCCTGGATGTGATGATGCCGGGCATGGATGGTTTTACCACTTGTGAGCGCATCCGCCAATTCTCAGACGTGCCGGTGATCATCTTAACGGCCAAGGGGGAAGAGCAAGATCGGGTCAAGGGTTTGAACGTAGGGGCAGATGACTATGTTGTGAAACCTTTCTCGGCGATGGAGTTGGTAGCACGGGTGCGAGCGGTTTTGCGGCGCGCCAAGACCCAACAACAGGCGGTCAGCAAACGCTATTTTGTCCACAAAGATCTCAAGATTGATCTGGCGCGAGCAGAGGTCTGGAAAGGAGACCGCCCAGTGTTCCTCTCGGCCACAGAATATCGCCTACTTATTCATTTTGCTCAACACGCCGGAGTAGTGCTTAGTGCTGAAGAATTGTTATCGGCAGTGTGGGGAGATTCATATCGGGAAGATAAAGAGATTCTCTGGGTGAGTATTGCGCGCTTGCGCCAAAAACTCGAGGATGATCCGCATAACCCTCAACACATTATTACTCGCCCGGGGTTAGGCTACCTGATGCCGGCTGAGGACGTAAGTGCCTCCGGGTAAATCGTGGAGTGACAAAATGGTGACCCAATTTGATGAAAAGGGCAAATTCTTTACGCGCGTGATTACCAAACGCCCGGTCAATGTGGTGATTCAGACCCCCACACATCGTATTCAGGGACAGGTGCATGTGCGTCCGGATGAGCGCCTCAAAGATGAACTGGATCAAACTGGCGCGTTTTTAGCGGTAACCGAGGCCGCGGTTTATGATGTAAATGGTGAACAGGTTATCCTTCGCACCCACTTTCTGGCCCTGCAAGTGCAACAAATTATCTGGATTACCCCGTTGGAGGAATTGACACTATCCTCTGAAGAGAGCAAAGATTGAGAGACCTATGGTTACGAGTGGAAGTCCTACCGGCCCGTCCCCACTGCATCCCGATTTAGTTAGGCTCAAGAATCACTTGGTTAATGCGGTGGCGCGGGAATTAGAAGGCAAGGATTACATCCAAGGAGACCAGCGCCGCGAGGCTGTTCTGCAGGCCTTACAGCAAATCTACGCCAGCCTCAAGATCAACTTAGCCACCCCAATTCGCGAACAACTCTTTCGGGATGTTTTGGATGAACTGTTGGGGTTCGGCCCATTGCAACCCCTAATTGATGATCCTGAAATCAGCGAAATTATGGTCAATGGACCTAAAAAGGTGTATATTGAGCGTAAAGGTAAGATCATTAAAACCAACATCACGTTTGCAGACGACGAACAGGTGATCCGGTTGATCGAGAAAATTGTTTTGCCGTTAGGGCGGCGGATAGATGCCGACAGTCCAACTGTGGATGCACGTTTGCCGGATGGATCACGGGTGAATGCGGTCATCCCTCCTGTCGCCATTGACGGCCCAACGATCACGATTCGTAAGTTTCAGAAGGACAAACTGACGGTGGATCAACTCATCGCACTGGGGTCCCTGACACCGGCTATGGCGGAGTTCATTCGAGCCTGCGTGATTGCGCGCTTCAACATCGTGATTTCCGGTGGCACTGGCTCCGGTAAGACAACACTACTTAACGTGCTTTCCTCATTTATTCCGGCGGATGAGCGGATCATCACGATTGAGGATGCAGCGGAGTTAAAGTTACAGCAGGAACATGTAGTGCGCTTGGAAACCAAACCCCCCGACTCCGAAGGCAAGGGAGCAATAACGGTGCGAGACTTGGTGCGCAACGCATTACGCATGCGTCCGGATCGCATTGTGGTTGGAGAAGTGCGCGGGGGGGAGGCGCTGGATATGCTCCAAGCCATGAATACCGGTCATGATGGTTCTCTAACAACCCTCCATGCGAATTCGCCGCGGGATGCCATTTCCCGCTTGGAAACGATGTGCTTGATGGCGGGAATGGATTTGCCTATACGGGTTATCCGACAGCAGATCGCCTCTGCTATTGATTTGATCATCCATCAATCTCGCTTGAAAGATGGAAGCCGTAAGGTGACCTCCATTACCGAAGTGGTGGGAATGGAGGGGGATACGGTAGTCATGAATGAGATTTTCCGCTTCGAACAGACCGGTATCGCTCCCGATGGGCGGGTCTTGGGTGAAGTGAAACCCACCGGAATACGTCCGATGTTTACCCCGCGGTTAGAGGCCGCTGGATTCAAGCTAGGGCCTGAGGTATTTGGGGCTAATCTGACTGAGATGATCTCAGGGCGCAGGCGGTGAGGAATTTGGTCGGGTCGGGAGGAGACATGAATACATTCTTTGACCAGAAGGTGCGACTGCGGATGAAAAAACTGGGGTTACTACTGCGCGACGCCCGTCTGGCGCGTCATCGTTCGACAGCGCTGTGTGCTCAAGCGATGGGTTGCACGGTAGAGGAGTATGAAGCGATGGAAGCCGGGCAATTGGCGCCATCATTGCCTCAACTTGAGGCTCTGGCTTTCTATCTGGATGTGCCGCTTGAACATTTTTGGGAAAGCCGAGCCCTTTCAGAAGCCGAACCGCCGCTGCCTCCCGAGAATTTGCCCACTCTTTTGAACCTGCGACAGCGCATGATTGGGGCGCGTTTGCGCTTAGCCCGCCAACAGCGCAACCTTACCCAAAGCGAGTTAGCGCGCCGCGTGGGTTTAGACGAGCAGGTGCTGGAACACTATGAAACCGGAACTCGCCCGATTCCACTACCTGAGTTGGAGTTAATCGCTAATGCGCTGGACTTGCGCCTGGAGGATTTGTTTGACCAACGCGGTCCGGTGGGAGAGTGGCGTTTGCGTCATCAGGCGATCCAGCAGTTTCTGGAGTTGCCTGAAGAACTGCAAGCGTTCATCCGCAAGCCGGTCAACCGTCCTTATCTGGAACTGGCCATGCGCTTGAGCGAACTTTCAGCCGATAAACTGCGCGCAGTAGCCGAGTCCCTGCTGGAAATCACCTATTAGGTCGAGGTCGTCCGATATTATGGAAAAAATGCCTGATCCAACTTCTCAATTGGCAGAAGCCCAAGCCGCCTATGCCCAAGGGGCTTTCGAAACGGCGGCTCGCCTCTTTGAAGAGATTGCAGAGGGTTACGCCGCAGTGGGTGATGTTCTCAAAGTCGCCGAAATGCGCAATAACGCCAGCGTGGCCTGGTTACAAGCCAATCGCGCCGATGAGGCTTTGCGATGTGTTGAAGGCACTGCGGAGATTTTTGCCCAGGCCGGGGATGAACATCGTCATGCTTTGGCTTTAGGAAACCGGGCGGCGGCGCTAGAGGCTTTGGGACGCTCCAAAGAGGCATTAACCGCCTACCGTGATGCGGCAGAACGCCTTAAAGCCTTAGGAGATAATGAAAATTATGCAGTGGTAAAGCGGCGCATTTCAGCCTTGCAGGTGCGGATGGGGCATCAAATCGAGGCCGTTTTCAGTATGCAGGATGCCTTGGAACATCAGCCACGCCTCTCTGCCCGTGAAAAGGCATTAAAATCACTCTTTGGCGCGCTTCGGCGTGTCATGGGCATTAAGTAAGGCTTATCATGGAATTGGGCTCAGCGGTGATCATCGAGCGTCATCTTCGCCGTGCTACTCCCGAAGATACAGCACGCTTGCGCCAACTCTTACAGGGGGGACGTTATGTTCATCGTCACTTGGATTGGCGCACCCCTATAGACTGGCTGGGTCATCAACCATTCTGGTTGTTACTTAATGGCGAACGGGTAGATGCGGCTTTGGCTTGCCCACCCGATCCACCTGGGGTTGCGTGGGTGCGTCTTTTTGCGTGTTCCGAATGGGAGCGACCTGCTGAAGCGTGGCATGCGCTTTTTCCCAAGGTGTGGGAAACCTTACCCCATCAGAATGTTCTGGCCGCGATTGCGTTGCGCCCTTGGTTCGCACACTTGCTGGAACGCGAGCGTTTTACCTTGTATCAACACGTCGTTACGCTTTGGCGTAGCCTGAATGATCCCCCCTTTGAGGATGGAAATGTGGAAAGGGTGGGGGTCATGATTCGACCCATGGTCATAGAAGACCTTGAAGCCGTAGCCAGTATAGATGCCAGTGCGTTTGAGTGGTTGTGGCGTAATAGTGCGGCAGACGTCTATCGTTCCTGGCAGCAGGCGGCTTATGCGAGCGTTGCTCTGGTTGCAGATCAGATTGTTGGATTTCAGTTCAGCACTCTCAGTCCCACCAATGCTCACCTGGCGCGCTTGGCGGTTCATCCTTCCTGGCAACGCCGCGGTGTGGGCCAGGCGCTGCTAAATGACGTCATTCATCATTTCCGTTCCTTTCGGGTCGCCCAGTTGACCGTTAATACTCAGCAAGACAACCAGGCCTCACTTGCCTTATATCAGAAGGCGGGTTTTCGTCTTACCGGTGAGGATTACCTGGTTTATCTTTATGCCAATTAACGTTACCACTTTTACAGGAGGTTACAATGCCGTCCGCCCAAAGTGCTTCCAAAAGTAAGCGGGTCTCGTACCGTGAATTGCAACAACAACGTCAACGTCAGAAGCGCATCCTTGCAGTGGTGCTGATCGCGTTGGCGGCGATTGCGGTGGTGGTGGTACTGATCATGAGCAATCGCCCGGTTGAATTTACCCGCCCCGAACCGATCACGCGTTCACCGGTAAATGCGACATCGGTGGGTGATCCTAACGCACCGGTTAAAGTAGAAGAATTCTCGGATTTTCGCTGTGTCCATTGTGCCGCGTTTTGGCGCGAATCCGAGCGGCGCTTGATTGAAGCGTACGTTGCAACCGGAAAAGTGTACTTCACTTATATCCCGTTTTCCTTTATCAGCGATGAGTCTTTCTTGGCGGCTGAGGCTGCTTACTGTGCCATGGATCAGGGCAAGTTTTGGGAATTTCACGATTACATTTTTGCCAATTACGATTTGCCGATGACGGAAAAGTTGTTGCGGGCATTTGCCCAGGATTTGAAACTCGACCTTGCTCAATACGATAACTGCATGGCGAGTGGCAAATATCGCCAGAAAGTCCAGGAAGATGGTCAGTATGCCCGCAGTAAAGGCGTAACCGGTACTCCCACCTTTGATGTTAACGGCACGCTGGTAGGGCAAACCGAGTTATTCGCAACCATTGACCAGGCACTGGCGACAAGCGCTCAGCCGTGACGTGTGATTGCTCAATGAGCCGCCTCAATACAAACCGAGGCGGCTCATGATCCAGACCAAGGGTGGGGCAATAAAAAGGGCTGGGAGCAGGTTACCGGCGCGAATCGGGCGGATTTCCAGCAGTGCCCCGATGGCAATCGCCATAAGAATCACCCCACCGGTAGCGTTCATTTCGGTCATCATCGGCGCGCTGATGATCTGCTGAATTTGCGCCGCCAACAAAGTTAGACTGCCTTGATAGACCAAAATAACCAACGCCGAGAACAATACACCGACACCCAGACTGGATGCAAAGGCTAGCGAAGCAAACCCATCGAGCACGGATTTGATGGCCAGGGTTTGGTAATCGCCGGTCAGGCCATCCTGAATAGAACCCAAAATGGTCATTGGGCCGACGCAGAACACCAGCGAGGCGGTTAGGAAACCGCGGACAAAGCGCTGACTACCCGCGGCGCTTTCTTGGCGCGCGAATCGCTTTTCTAACCACTGTCCCAGGCGCCCCAAGCCTTCCTCAACGCGCCACCATTCACCTAATAGGGCGCCGACGAGAATGCTCCCCAGCACGACCAAAGAGTTTTGGGTGGTGAGGAACATTTTCAAGGCATAGGCCAAGGTGAATAACCCTAAGCCAGCCACGACGGTTTGACGCAGGCGCTCGGGTAGGCGGCCACCCAGCCAAAGGCCAAGCGAGCCACCGATCAATACAGTTGCGACGTTTAGCAGTGTTCCAGTGCCTACCATAATGTCCTCTTACATGAAATTAAACATCTTTGGCAAGAGTGAGGTGATTTACCCCTCCGGATTGATAGACATAGAGTTCCAACACGAAACAAAGTGAGGAAAGGCGGTTAAGGTAGCGG
>FMSI01072857.1_pt1 | contig 20715 bp, 15 predicted proteins | sample 1504471 | NCBI WGS metagenome assembly FMSI01 (sample SAMEA4475357, study PRJEB15587) | soil metagenome | biome: Soil; feature: Field | place: India | collected 2015-03-11 | depth 0 m
ATGTTGCCGACGGATGTACCACCATATTTTTGGACAATCAAAGCCATTGCCAGTTATCATCCCCAACTCAAGACCGAAAATCAAGAACGCAAAGGCAAAATCCGCATGCCTAAATTCTTAGTGGTTCAGAGTATTGCGCTTTGCCCCATCTGCAATAGCCTATTCTGAAGGCATGCACGCAGGCTTGCCCGTCACTTTACCCCAGCAGATGCGCGCTCCGTTAGTGTGTCTGAGGTACAGAGACTTATGCCGGATCGGTCTTGCAGCGCTGGAGGTGGTGACAAGCTGGCAGTGTGATCAGTCGAAGTTCTCGACCCTAATCATCGCCGGTTTGCCTTTAACCACGGGCAGTTTGCCTATCTGTTGCAATGCTTTGGCCATAGCGGCATTGTGTGCCTCGTGCATCATCATGATGACCGGCACGGTTGTGCCTTTATGTTCCTCTGGTTGAATAACGGACGATATACTGATCTTTGCCTTGCCGAGGATGGACGAGATCCGTGCAAGCACGCCTGGTTGGTCAACCACGTTCAGCCGCACGTAGTAACGCGATATTACATCACCGATGCAGACTACCTTGCCGGCGCGTTCATGCGCCACGAACGCCGGCACACGTTGTTTCGTGCCCAGGGTCAGGTCAAGGGCTGCGTCGGCCAGATCGCTCAGGACTGCACTTGCGGTTGCGTCCTTGCCAGCGCCGCGTCCGTAGAACATTGTGTCACCCACAACATCGCCGCGTACAAACACGGCATTGAACACGTCGTTCACATCGGCCAGAAGGTGCCACTTCGGCACAAGCGTTGGGTAAACTGACACTTGAATTTGCGGGGCGGCGGTGGTCCCATCCCCTAATCGTTTTACGACCCCGAGCAATTTGATCACGTAGCCCAATTGATCTGCAAACCTGATGTCGGTCTGTGTGATCGAGCGGATGCCTTCAACGTAAATTTGACGTTGGTTAACCCAAAACCCGTGCGCAAGCGATGCCAAAATTCCCGTTTTATGCATTGCATCCAGTCCGTCTATGTCAAGGCTCGGGTCGGCCTCGGCGTAACCAAGCCGTTGCGCCTCTTTCAACGCCACATCAAACTCCATTCCGTCGCGTTTCATCCGGGTCAAAATGTAGTTGCACGTGCCATTTACGATGCCGTAGATGTGTGTGATGCGGTTACCAACAAACCCTTCGCGTAACGCTTTGATGATCGGGATACCCCCAGCGACACTGGCTTCATAGTACAAGTTGGAGTTGTTGGCTTTTGCAGCGGCAAACAGCTCCGGGCCGTGTGCAGACAGAAGCGCTTTATTGGCTGTGATGACCGGTTTGCCCAAGCGCAGCGCGCTAAGCACCATTTCACGCGCAACGGTTGTACCGCCTGCAAGCTCAGCTACAATCTGCACTTGTGGATCGTTAACAACACTGCGCCAGTCTGTTGTCAGGTACCGACGTGGGATCGGGTACGGGCGCGGCTCGTCGAACTGTTTGACAGCAATTTTTACGATGTTGATCTGCACTCCGATGCGTTTGGCCAATAGTTCACCGTTGCGCTGCAGTGCGTGGAACACGCCGCTGCCTACTGTGCCGCCACCGATCATGCCTAAGTTAACCACGTGCATAATGCGCCACAGATTGCCGACCTGGCTCTGTGCCGACAACTCAATTTTGTTGCGCAATATGGGCAGCCCACACCAACGGACTAGGTTGTTGCCGAGCGACGCGATCGTTAGACCGGCTCAACCGTGCGCGTGTTATTTGTCAAAAATAACGCTTGCCAATGTAACCTGCTGCTGCGGCAGTTCGTCTTGGTATGTGAACCGGGTAATCTGGGGCTGAAGCGGGTCGTGTGGGTTGACCACGGAACCGGCCCAGACCAACCGGAAACTCAGAAACTCAAAAGGAAAAACTTGTAATGCGACACTCAGACTTTATGAACCGGACAAGAGCAATTGCAATATGCAGTGCGTTGACGCTGGGTTGGTTGGTAGCTAGTCCAGTTTGCGCTTTTGCACAACCGAACCAAACACAACCTTCGGGACCGCCACCAGGGGCAGGTCGGCTTGAAGGACGCCAGCCTGGTCCAGGGCCAAGAATAGGTGTCGAGCAGCGTGTACAGCGGTTAACCGAGCGGTTGAATCTGACACAGGAACAGCAAACAAAGCTCCGCACAATTATCCAGGAGGAACAACAGAAACTCCAGGAATTGCGCACCAACACGGCAATTACACCCCCGGAACGAATGGGCAAAGTGCGCCAGCTCAGGGAACAAACAAACAACAAAATACGCGAAATCCTGACCCCTGAGCAAAAGCAGCGGTTTGATGAGTTGCCAATGGCCGGAATGCAACAGGGCGCCGGGCCGGAAGCACGGTTAGACACCAACCAGCGTGTGCAACGGCTTACACAGGCGTTGGGCCTGACTCAAGACCAACAGGCCAAGGTGCGGGCTATTCTCGAACAAGAGCGAAGTAAAATCCAACAGGTGCGCGCCGACACAACTCTTGCGCCGGAAGCGCGCCGGCCCAAAATGCGTGAGATAGCACAGGAAACGAACAGCAAAATTCGAGAGATACTAACACCTGAGCAAAAGCAAAAATTCGATGTGATGCCACGGGTGCAATTACTTGGGTCTGGCGGGCCGGGTCAAGGCACAAACCAACCCGTTGTGCCGCAGAGCCCCCGTGGGCCGCGCTCAGGCAGACCAGAGCGGCCAGCGGCAACCAGGTAAAACAGGGCAATAGTTCGCACATTTGTTGGCCAGCACGGCATCGCATAGCCGAGCTAGCCAAAAGAGGGTCTGTGCGTGTTCGCCGTGCAGCCTGAGTCAGCGTTTTGATTGCTGGCTTTTTAGGTATTCCTCCTTTGCCTTGGGTAAGTTGGATTGCAGATGGCGAATCCGCGTTTCATCCAACGGATGCGTGCGGAGAAAAGTTGGGGCAACATTGCCACCCCGTTGTTTGTTATAGTCGGCGAACCGTTGCCAGAAAACTACGGCTTGCTCAGGGTCGTAACCAGCACGCGCCATGTAAATCAGGCCGATGTAGTCAGCTTCTAACTCCTGCTCACGGCTGTGAGGCAACACGCGCCCGAGTGTTGTGCCCAAGCCATATGCAGTAGCAACCGCAGCCTGCACACGCGGATCCGACCCCGATATTGTGGTGCCCAGTATTTGTGCGCCTGCCTCGATTACCAACGCTTCGCTGAGTCGTTCGGCGCCGTGGCGCGCTACTGCGTGGGCAATTTCATGCGCAACAACAGTTGCCAGTCCGGCTTCATCACGCGTGATCTCGAGGATGCCTGTATACACGCCGACCTTGCCGCCTGGCAGACAAAACGCATTTGGTTCTTTGCTTTCGAATAGCACAAACTCCCAGTGCGCATTTGGCAACTGGTTAGATGCAACAGCAGCTATCCGCCGCCCCACACGTTGCAACATTTCATTCGCAGCGGCGTCTTTGCTGATAGGCGTTTCTTTCTTGAGCTTTTCGAAACTGGTTAACCCCAACTGCATTTCTTGTGACTCAGGTATAAGCCGCAACTGTTTGCGTCCTGTCTCAGGCACAGTGGCGCATCCTGACATTCCCATGACAAGACAAACCAACGGCAATAAAACGACAGCTCGGCGCGCTATTGGTTTCATACGCTTCATGTGTATAGCATAATCGCTGTTTGATGGCTTATGCAATCCATGAAGGTAGCCTTGCCGGATTTGGGTGTGTTCAAGCGTTGCAATGCAAGCACATGGGCAAAGCCGTACTCGCAAGCCGCGCTAGGCCAGTCGGGCTTTGGGTTGCTCCGTAGTTATAGGGCAGGCATACTTCTACCCGGTTGGGGTCCCCGATGGTCCTGGCGGCATTTTTTTGGGCAGGCAGTGCGTGGTCAATTGCACGTGTTTGGGACTGGAGCACACAAATCGTGCGCCGCCAGATTTGTAAACCCACCAGGTATTAGCCCATCGTGAAACCAGCGACAATTTTTGAGCGCATCTGTTTCGCAGGCCGATTTTGATCTGTGTTTGCAAAGCCGTTGCGGTCGGCTGCTGGCACACTTCGTGCGCACCCGAAGAACTTGCTGTCTGTGGCTAACCACAGGATTGCTCATTTGAATTGAGTGAAGACCTTAAGTGTAGTATCCGGATTAGTTACGGCGCGCTGGCTAATATTGTGGTTTGAATTGATTTTATGGATGCCCGCGGTAGCCGCCACTGTCCATTTTGATGTGCTCCAAACAAGGACAGGCACGTTCACGAATGTTACAGTAGTAAAAACTACTAGCAAAGACATCTTTATCCGGCACGCGAGCGGCATTGGAAACGTCAAGATAGACGACCTCGACAACGAAGCTCTGGTTAAGTTGGGCCTTGCCAATCCCTCATCCAGACCTTCGGGAGCAACCAATGAAAACCCAGCCAGTGGTTGGGTTGACATAGCCTCGAATCCTGACGACGCGACCCGTTCGAGTCCAGTCCGGTTTTTCGACAAAGAATCGCTGCCGGTTTCGATGTCCAAACTTACCTCGTTTTCAGCGACGTCGGTGTGGCGCCTCGGTGTTGCGGTGCTGTTGGTGGGGCTAGCCCTGGTTCTGGGCATGTATTTGTTTTACTGCTACTGCCTGAAGTTGATCTGCATCAAAGCCGGCCACACACCCGGTTTCTTAATCTGGCTGCCCGTATTGCAACTGTTTCCCGCGCTGCGCGCAGCCGGCATGTCGCCGCTGTGGTTTATTGCCTTTTTTGTGCCGGTGCTCAACGTTGTGGCAGTAATTGTGTGGTGTTTGAAGATCGTTGAAGCCCGGCGCAAAAGCGTCTTGGTTGCGATCCTTCTGATATTGCCTGTTACTGATCTGTTTGCGTTTCTGTACCTGGCGTTTTCCGACTCCGCAAAAAAAGAAGATGCCGCCAAGCCAAGCGGCGTCATGAGGCCACTTGTGCTGGAAACCTGATTGTTGATTTTCGCGAGACCGTGTCTTACTTGAGCTGCGAAAGCAGCCGCCGTGCTTGATAAATGACCACAGCAATTGCAGGTGGCATAGTGTAGTTAAGCCACAAACCGCCGCTCCAGTCCCGCCAAAGATTCAGGTTGTTGACGGCTTGGCTGGCCACGATGTCAGCCGATTGGGGGACGTTAGGCGAACTGTTGAAGCAATGCGTTTAGCTCGGCCTGTATTGTGCGCAACTTAGGCGTGTCAGATGTGCTCTGGCTAAGCATCTGCTCTAGAGCCACCAGTTCATTTTCAGCATGTTTGACTGCCTGTTGTTTTAGATCCTCGATTGTGTTGCTGACGCGTTCGCGCCAGGCAGCAGCCAGGCGCGACATGTTCTTGCGCACCTCAAATTGCGCTTGTTTCAACAAGCGTCGGTGCACCAGTCCCCTAAAGATTGTCATCGGCACAAGGTAACCCACCAGGTCCAGTGTCACGTCAAACGCAACACCGACTGCTACAGGTGGCGAGGCGGGTTCATGGATATGGAATTGGAACTCGCGCGGGGCAAGCTCGATACCAAGCGCGTCCTTCACATGTTTTGCCAGTCTGTCCTGCAATGCGCGCAGCGTGCGTTCGAGATGCCGGCGCACATTCTCGATTGGCGCGCAAAACATCGCGCGCTCGGACACGGACACAGCATGCAATTCTTCGACGAGAAACTTCGTCAGCCATTCGGTGTAAACCTCAAGCAGCGCAGGCAAACGCAATTGCCACTGTACAAATTGCGCTTGTAACGTTTCGGTGACTTTTTTCTCTAGTGCGCGTCTGCGCGGGTGCAGGTGTTCGAGTGTCCATTCGAAAGCTTTGGCATCCCACTCGCGCGCAAGCACGCTCAGTTCCTCGCGCAGCAACTCGAATTGCTGACGTTCATCTTCAATCTTTTCCTCGAGTGCAGCCCGTGCAGACTCACTCTGCGTCGCCGATGCAAGCGCGATCTGCAGGTAATTCAATGTCTGTTTTGCGACCGAGACAAGTTTATGCCGCAAAATTTCCGAGGCCGCCTCGCGCGCATGCTGAATTAACGGCACAAACAGTCGTTCAACCAGGTCGCGCTTCAATTCGGGCAGGTCGGGTTTGATTGAATAGAAAAACACCGGCCAATCGGCTCCAAGCTTCTTGTGCAGTTGTTGGCGCACGAAAGCAAACACTTCGGCGCGCTGCGGTTCGGTTAGCAAGTCGGCTTTTGTCAGCAGCAGTACAATCTTAGGTGTGTGTTGACGCAGTTCTTGCAACAGGTTGAGATCGCGTTCAGAAAGCGGTGCATCTGAACTTACAGCTACAAGTGCAGCACCCACCTGCGGCAGCCAGCGCAGGGCTGCTTCTGTGTTATGCGCAAATGCGCTGCCCAGACCGGGTGTGTCAACAAATTCAAGCGGTCTAAGCGCACGCAACTCAGGCAACTCGATCTCGACCGACTCGACTTGTTTTACGTTGTCCGGGTTTTCATTTTCGCTCACATAAAGGCCTACATCTACCAGTGGAACGGTCACGGTCGAGCCATTTAGGAAAGTGACTGTGGCGCGTTCAGTCGGGCCGTATCTGAGTCGAGTGATGACTGCTGTCAGTGGCACAACACCGATCGGCAACACAGGCCGCCCAATTAGATGATTTAGAAACGAGCTTTTGCCAGCTTTGAACCGGCCAAATACGGCAACGTCAATCCCTTCACGCACGGCTAACTGCCGTTCGCAGGCTGCGATTTGTGGCCGGAGACTTTCAAGGCGCAGTTCGCCTGTTATTTGAGCCACCCTACGTATGAGTTCGAGGGTTGCTCCGGCTGGTGTTTTGGCTGTGCCCGCCTGCCCGTGCATCGTACACATTTCAGTTTTCTGTTGTGTTTGTGTCATCATGCCCTGCTCTAAAAAGCGCAATCCAGCACATCTTTCGGTAGGAGTTATCAGCGGGTTAATTGCAGTTTGCCCCGGTTAAAACACGCCGGAGCAGGCAAACTCCATTGCCTACACCAATAGTGTAGCACGCACACAGCCGGGTTCAAGCCGAGCTTTTCGTTGCACAGACTCAGGATTTACGCCAAAAAAATTGTTATCGGAGCTGAGTTGTAAGCATGGAGGAAACGAGTCGTTGGGTCAGGAGTCGGTGTTACCCGACTGATGCACGAGTTTTATGAGCCGACAAACCAAAGCGGAAGTCCTAGCCCGGGTGCGGTGGCAATATTGCGGCGCGGGTCAGCAGCACAACCATCAACTGATCAATCAAGCCGTCTGAACTGCTGGGTTATTATCGCAAAGCGGCGATTTGGGCCTTGCAACGCAAGCCCAAGCCGTGCCCTGCATCGGTTGCTGGTCTTTGGCGTGTCTGCACCAGTATCATCCCGAGAGGGAGCTGTTGACCCTCAAGCCAATCTGGTTTACGGCGTTTCATCTGTGTGGTAACCGCCTTTTGGCCGCGTTGCTGCCAGAACGGTTCCCGGCCTATGAGGCGGACCATCGGCGTCTAGGGTAGTGTCTGACCGGAAACGAGTTAACACGCATGTGGGGATTGGTTTTGGTGAAGAGAGGACAGTGCGAATGTTGGTGGGGCGGTTGAAACTTTTGGTGGAATTCTGCGTCCGGCCCTCTTACATTCGCCATGCGAAAACGACATTCTCCACAACCGGACTTCAACATCATTCCCATTGAAAAGATTCAACTGCCGAGCGCAAAGACTTTTGTGGTTTTGCGCAAAGCGCACAGTGCAGTGGAGAGCGACATCCACAGTTTGGAACATCACGGTCTGAACCGGTGTTTGGATGTGGGATTGGCCGGCTATTTGCGCTACGTGGGCTACGGCGTGATGAGTTACAACCTGCACGTGATCGGGCGGCAATTGCTGCAGCAGCCGTGCCAACGCGGGCAACCGCAGGCGCTGGCGGCCTGAAATGGCCCGCTGGAAAAGCCCAAGGCCGAGTCTGAGGGAGCCGGGGTCTTTACTAGTTGGGAATTTTTGTGTTTTTTAGAAGGTTTGGCGTAAAAACCCAGCGCTGGCCATGTCTTTGCTCCTGGGAGTATCCCGCGCCATTCCAAAAAACACGCGTTTACGGCCAGACACTATTTGGCCAATGGACATTGACCCGAAATCACACGGTGTAACTTTTCTTCACGACAAAGCCGGGTTAGGCACCGCCTTGTCCGGACTGCACGCATTGCGTACGCTGCGATAAAAGCCATGAGTGAAGGAACCGCGCCTGGACAAAAACGTCCGAAAAGGCTCAACCTCGTTCAGTATGTCCTGAACGGAATCGAGTGGGCAGGTAACCGCTTGCCTGACCCTGCCATGCTCTTCGTTTGGGCTTTGTTGGCTACGATGGTTGTTTCCGCTGTGCTTGCGCCGGTTGACTTCGACGCAATGGACCCGCGCACAGTCAAACGCGATGAGACAGGACAGATCATACACTCTGAACCGATTCGGGTCATCAACCAGCTTTCTGCTCGGGCGCTAACCACGTTCCTATCCCGCATGGTCAGGACATTTATTGAATTCCCGCCACTTGGCGTTGTGTTGGTTGCGCTGCTTGGTGTTGGTGTAGCCGATCAGACCGGGTTCATCCGTGCGGCCATACGCGCGCTGCTGAGCATCACGCCGCAGAAACTGCTCACACCAATGCTGTTGCTAGTAGCAATTGTGAGTCACTCGGCTGGTGACACTGGCTATGTACTGGTCATTCCGCTGGGGGGCGTGATCTTCGCCGCTGCAGGTAGGCATCCGTTGGCCGGTATTGTCGCCGGGTTCGCCGGTGTGTCGGGCGGTTTCAGCGCAAACTTTCTGCCATCGGGACTGGACCCGCTCCTGCAAGGGTTCACACAGGCGGCTGCGCAGATCATTGATCCGGCGCGCACAGTTAACCCGCTCTGCAACTGGTTTTTCACCGGTGCATCCTGCCTTGTCATAGTCGGCATCGGCACATGGCTCACCGACTACGTGATCGAGCCTAGAGTTCGAGGTTTGCTGGTTGACCAGCATAACAACAGCCAGCCCGTGGCCGAAGCCCTGAGCAGCCGCGAACGGCTCGGGCTGGCAATTGGCTTGTCTATCATGGCTTTTGGTTTGGCTGGATTGACAGCGGCAGCGTTGCCAAACGACTCGCCCCTACGCTCGCCTTCGGGCTCGCTTACTGCGCATGGCGCGCCGCTGATGGACTCGATCATCCCGATCATATTTTTGCTTTTTTTGGTGCCAGGGGTGACATACGGAATTGTGGTCGGCACGGTCAAATCACATCGCGACGTCATCAAAGCAATGAGCCATTCCATGAGTACGATGGGTTATTACCTGGTGATGGCTTTTGCAGCGGCACAATTCACTTATTTGTTCCGCGAGTCGAATTTGGGGGCACTTCTGGCGGTCGAGGGTGCGCTGTTGTTGCAACGCTTGGGCTTGCCAACCCAGGTCACCATAATCGGCATAATTTTTCTGAGCGCGACGGTGAACTTGCTGGTCGGGTCGGCCTCGGCCAAGTGGGCGTTCCTTGCACCGATTTTTGTGCCCATGCTAATGCAGCTCGGCATTGCGCCGGAGCTGACCCAGGCTGCTTATCGCATTGGCGATTCGACTACAAACATTATCACACCCTTACTGCCGTATTTTCCGCTGATCGTCGTGTTCGCGCAGCGGTACGTGAAAAGCGTTGGCATTGGCACGCTTGTATCGCTGATGTTGCCTTATTCGATTCTGTTCCTGTTTAGTTGGACACTTTTCTTGCTGGCGTATTGGTGGCTGGGCGTGCCGCTGGGTTTGCAGGCGAGCTATACATACCCGTGAGTGCCCGCGAACTCTGTATGTGTTGGCTTTGGCGCTTAGCAGCGCGCTCTACGCATCCGCCAAATGAACACCGCCCCGGCGCTGAACACCACCGCGCAGTACGCAAAAGCCGCACTTGTCCCGAACGCACTCCAAAGCGCGCCGACCAACGCGCTGGACATGAAGTCGCCCACACCGTTCACTGTAGCCAGCGTACCGAATGCCATACCATGATGTTCTTCGTTCACCAACTCCGCGCAGAGCGAGTCTTCAAGTGTCTCTTCAATGCCGACGTAAATTCCCCTCAGCACAAACACCGCGCCCAGCGTCCAGAGGTTTGCAGGTAACACAATGACCAGCAGTGCCATCACCGCAGCCAATGCGTAGCCTGTTGCCAGCACATTCGGTTTCGCAAACCTGTCTGCGAGTAAACCCGACAAATACGCAAACCCAGCATAGAACATGTTGTGTAACACGTACAGTCCGGCTGCAACGGTTGCCGCCGTTTTTGCGCCGAGTGAAGGCGCAAGCTTCTGCGCTGCAAGCAAAATCAACATCGAGTGTGCAAAATCGCCTGCGCCGAACAAGCCAACACCAAGCAGAAATTTGTGAAACGGTTTCGGTAATGCGCGCAGGCTCGCGCTGAATGACACGTGCGGCACAGGTTTACGTTCACGTTCCTTTACAACGAACCCGATAAACCCGGCCGCAAGCACACCGGGGATGAGTGTCAGTGCAAACAATGTTGGGTAATGATGGTTAACCAATGGCAGCAGCGCCACCGCAGTCGCTGGCCCAACAATTGCACCGAGCGTATCCATCATTCGCTCAAACCCGAACGCACGCCCGTAGGTTTCAGGCGTAACTGCCGCAGCCAGGAGTGCCTTGCGCACTGGCGTGCGCACGCCGCGTCCCAGCCACGCTGTCGCACGCGCCAACAGCACATGCCACGCCGCTGAAGCAAGCCCGAACGATGCGGTGCCTAATGTGGTGAGAAGATACCCGGCGACAGCGATTGGTTTGCGCCGAGGCAACTTGTCTGTGTAATACCCGCTGGCCATTTTGGCGAACGACGACAGTCCGTCGCTCACCCCTTCGATTAAGCCGAGCCAGCTCGCTGCCACACCCATCGTTGCCAGAAACGTCGGCAGCACAGAAGTCGCAATCTCATGTGCCCAATCGCTGAACAACGACGCCAGCCCAATGCCCAGCACAGTCCGATTTAGCCAACGTGAACGCAAAGTATCTCACCGGTTATTGTATTGCATGTGGGTTTGATTCGGCCAGTTTGATTTATTGGTGGTTCTTGTCCGGGACCGTACGTAGCAGAGCTTTTCTGTGAGGTCGGTTTGGTACGAAAAACTTTTCCCGGGCATCTGCAATTGGCGATCCGGCATATAGCAGCTCTGGCTGAGCCGGTGTATCATCGGGTCTGGGGCCGCATCAGCAGATGCATGACCGTGCCTGTAAGGTACAACTCTAGTCTGGCTTACCCTAGCTGTGGCCACGTTGAAACTAGTATTCTGCCTGTCCCATGGTTGATTGCGAACTTTCTGTAGCCGAGATGCAAGCGCGGAGCCACACCGGATATTTTGATAAGCGCACAGCAAATTGTACGCACGTTGCGTTTGCAATGTTGCACGGTGCCGGCTTTGGTTTTCTTAAGTGTGGCAGAAAAGTCGAGCCGGTGTTGGCAACTTGTTGCAAACTGACGCGGGTAAACTTCTGTCAATTGGACGTGGAACAACAAGCCATCGCGCCACTGTGCACCTTGTGTCGGGTGTAAGGTAGAGCTGTAAACAGCTTGTGCTGTACCTGGTTTATTGCTTGACATACAACGCTGATTCAAGTTCGTGCACAAGCACGGCCATGAACAAGTAGCGTTTATCGGGGTCGGTTTCGAGGCATTTAAGGATAATTTTTTCGAGCGCAGCCGGCACGTCCGGATTCACCTGGCGGGGTGGCGCAAACCCAGCTCGCTCAAGCTGTCGTTGCAAGATCTCGGATGGCTCAACTCCGGGGAATGGTTTTTGGCCAGTCAAAATTTCGTATGCAGTAACGCCATAGGCAAAGATATCCACACGATGGTCAACGGGTTTGCCCATCAATTGTTCGGGCGCCATGTAGGCTGGTGTGCCTGGGTTTTTTCGGAGGCGTTTAGGTTTTTTGGGTATTGGCCGTGTCAGATCGAAGTCAACCAGTCTAACCTCGCCGGTGCGTGTGACCATGACATTTTCGGGCTTGAAATCCAGGTGCATGAACCCGCTTTCGTGCATGTGTTCAAGGCCAATAGCCATGTCGATCAGGATTTGGGCTACGTTTTCTGTAAGCAACGGATCACGCCGGGCAAGCAGGATCTTGAGGTTTACACCCTCGACATATTCCATCAGCAGGTACGGTTTCCCATCAATTTTGCCGTGCTCATGGTACCCGATAATGAATTTATGCTGGTGAATTTGCGACAGGATCTCGCACCCGCGAAAGAACCGTCGGCGCGCAACAAAGTTGTACCGTAACCGCTGATGCAGCAGGCGCATTGCGTATGGCCGGCCTGCAGAATCCGTTACTAGCCACGTATCTGCCATGCCACCGCTGTTAATCAGCTCGTGCACGTGGAACCGGCCCAACCGAGCCGGCACACCGGCACCTCCTGCAGTGTTTGTGTCTTGCGAGTCAGCCATTGCTGTCAAAGTTTGTAACAGACACGCTGTGCGACTGCCACCAGTTTTTTCGAGTATCACGCACCGCTCGAGTCTGTGGCGAAGGTGAACGAGTCTTGTCACCCGGTAGGTTGATTAAGAGCGTACCTCTGTGCGCGCTGCTGGAGCCGCTGTTCTGTAAGGTGCTGACCAAACCTGTACGCGGCAGCTTACGATGTTGCACGGTACGTCCTGTGTTTGCTATGGAAAAACGGGGGCTGGTAGTTTCGATTCGATGCAGTCAATCTGTAAAGAGAGCAAAGACACCGGACACTGAATATGCGATTGCAGTGTAATGAACCCGCGCAACACATAGAAAAGAGATGTCTCAGTTGCGCCTGCGGCATCTTAATGTTTGCTCTGTGTACCAGAAACCGGTACGCTGCATCTCAAAAATTTCAACGCATTTGAACATAACGGTCTATGGCAAAGATTGATTTTGGCGGAACGATTGAAGATGTCGTCACACGCAAGGAATTCCCGATGTCAAAAGCGCGGCGGGTGCTCAAGGACGAGGTGATTGCAGTGCTCGGGTACGGGGTGCAAGGCCCGGCGCAATCGCTGAACCTGCGCGACAATGGGTTCAATGTGATTGTGGGTCAGTCACCGCAGTTCAAGCGCGATTGGGACCGCGCAGTTGCAGATGGATGGAAGCCGGGTAAGACTCTGTTCGACATCGAGGAAGCTGCAGCGCGGGGCACGATTATTCAAATGCTTGTTTCGGACGCTGCCCAACGCGCGATCTGGCCAGTGGTGAAACGAAATCTTAAGCCGGGCGATGCACTCTATTTTTCACACGGTTTTTCCATAGTTTACAAGGACCAGACAGGCGTGGTCCCGCCTGAGTTCGTTGACGTGATCATGGTTGCGCCGAAAGGCTCGGGTACATCGGTCCGGCGGAATTTCCTGTCTGGGGCTGGCATTAACGCGAGTTTTGCAATTGCGCAGGATTACACCGGCCGCGCACGTGAACGGTGTTTGGCGGTGGGCATCGGCATCGGTTCGGGTTATCTATTCCCGACCACATTCGAGCGCGAAGTGTACAGCGACTTGACCGGTGAGCGCGGTGTACTAATGGGTGCGCTAGCCGGCATCATGGAAGCGCAATACGATGTGCTGCGCGCCAATGGCCATTCGCCAAGCGAAGCGTTCAATGAAACGGTCGAGGAACTGACCCAGAGCTTGATCCGGCTTGTGGACGAGAATGGCATGGACTGGATGTATGCAAACTGCTCGGCCACAGCGCAGCGTGGTGCGCTTGACTGGAAACCGCGCTTTAAGAAAGCGGTGTTACCATTGTTCAAGGAGCTGTACCACCGTGTAAAAACTGGTAAGGAAACCGCGCGTGTATTGCGTGCATGCAGCAAGCCTGACTACCAGAAACAGCTTCAAAAAGAGCTAGAGGCAATGCGTAACTCCGAAATGTGGCGCGCAGGTGCAGCAGTGCGCGCGTTGCGTCCGAAAGAACCTGCTAAGGCAATCTCAAAATCCACAAAAGGCGTTGCCGGCCGAACTGCGAACTAAGTAAGACGCACCGTCGTCGTTGCCATACCTCCCACGTGAAGTTTGGGAGATTCGGTAGGGCGCTCACCCTTACGCGCCGAAAAGATGTTGTTTATGTCATCCGGGGGGCAGTGGACCGCCCGCCCTACCTTTTTTGCCTGTTTTAGTGAGGGCGCGCACTCTGTTACGCGCTGGGCGTCCGCTGAAGGCGCCGACTACGTGAAACGTGAAACGGGGCGATTTGAACAGTCGGTCCAAGAAAACCAAAGCCTGCTTTACGCCGGTTGCTGTTGCGTCAGACAATGGAGCGTGCCGAAGCCGAGCACAAGATCAACGGCGTGGATACCCACCACTGGCCTGTCTTTGACAAGCTCGGCTAGTGTGCCCAGCGCAATGCGGTCGGCTGGGTCATTGAAAGTTGGCACAAGCAACGCAGCGTTTGAGAAGTAAAAGTTCGCGTAGCTGGCGGGCAATCTGTAGCCGTTGTAGTAAAGCGGTGCCGGCATCGGCAGTTCGACAACAGTCGGTTTCGAGCCGTCTTGGAGCCGCAGCTCGCCGATCCTGTCCCAGTTTTCCTCGAGCCTGCGGTAGTTTGCGTCTTTTGGTTTTTTCTCCCTCACAAGCACAATTGTTTTGTTGTCAACGAACCGACAGATATCGTCAATGTGGCCGTGTGTATCGTCGCCAATCGGGCCTTTGGCGAGCCAGAAAATGTTGGTCACACCCAGGTATGCTTTGATCGTTGCTTCGATTTCTTTCCTGCCCAAGCCCGGGTTGCGCACCTGTACCTTCGGATCGAGATAGCATTCTTCAGTTGTCAACAGTGTGCCGCGTCCATTGACCTCGATACCGCCTCCTTCGAGCACGAAATCTTTGCCGTTGCATTGTGCGTTAAAGAGCCGTTTACCCAGTAACCGCGCTGCAACCTCGGGCACGCGTCTGTCCTTGTGCCAGTCGCGGTATTTCGCCCATGCATTGAAGTGGAAGTGCACGATGGCCGTTTCAGGTTCCGGTTTTGTGCGTTTCACAAAGACCGGGCCAGAGTCGCGTGTCCAACTGCGGTTTGTGGGGCACAGGATAAACTCTACCTTGCGCACGTCTGCGCCTGCGCGTTTGAGGTAACGCCGGGCTAGTTGCGCTTCAGCCTTCGAGTTGACGAGCAGCCGGACTGTTTCGCCTGGGGCAATTTTGCGGGCGATTTCGGTGTAAACCCACCTGATAGTGTCGAGTTTATCCGGCCAATCTGTAGGGTGATGCGGCCAGGCAAGCCATGTGGCCTCATGCAGTTCCCATTCGGCCGGCATGCTGAATCCAAGCTCTGCTGGAGTCGGTTCGGATGTAGTTAGCGTCTTTTTAGCCATGGCAATGCCGCCTTGAGTATAAGGTTTTTTGCTGGCTTGTCCACCGCAACCGGGAACAGGGATGCCACCGGGCGCATCGTGATACCACCACCAAAGATAAGAACGCCGCGTCGGGGCGTCCTCGTCCGCCTCCACTCCCTGGCCTGCCGGGGCCAGTCGCCCATCGCGCAACGACACCTCCGTCGGCTTTCCGCCGGCGTCGAGCAGAAAATCCCGCATGGTGCGAAGACCAATTCCCGCGATGTGAATCAGCGGTTCAATTTGCCCCTTTCTTCTTAGATGAAAAACGACTGGATTATGCGGGTCGGGCGTGAAACGACCGCCCAGCGCGTAAAAGAAACTCTCAAATCCGTGGGCCGACGCATAATAACCCTCTTTGCTCACCCACACCGTCAGGCTGCCGCCACGCTTGCCTTGCAGCGAGAACAACCCTTGCCCATCGCTTTGCGTTCTGGCAGTGCCAAACTGTTCTTCGACGCTTTCATCCAACGACGGCGGCGTTTCTGCCCAACGAAATGTCACGTTCGCACCCATGACCGGATTGCCGCGCTCATCCACCACCTTGCCGTAAAAGTCAATCGGCACCTGCCAGTCAGCAAAAAACTGTTGGTAAAGCGCATTAGACCGCTCGGGTGTCATGGGTCGGGGTAACCAAGCCTCCGATACGCTTGGGGCCAGCACAACTGCATCGGTGTGGGAACTCTCTGCCAGATCGAACGGTGTCGGCTGCGTTACTGTTGGGGAATTGGTCACGACCACCTCGGTTTCGCATAAACCCGGTTTTCTCTGTTCAGCCCCTCGGCGCAACAGGACCCACAAACAGAGCCCAAGGATGACAACGCAAATTATTACGATTGCAGTTCTCATGGTGCGGGTTGAATTTGGCAACTCGTCAAGACCTGCTGGTAATATGGGCGGATGGTTTGAATCGGTCTGGTAAAAAACGCGCTGTGTTCATCGCGACTATTTCCAAACCCGAGCTGGGCCTTCAGGTTCACAGCCGACTTAATAACACCCTGTGTCTGTCCAGGCGCAGGTCCTTGGGCACTGATGGCCCACGTTCTGGAGCGCGCGATCATGGCCCGCGATTCTTGCGGGTCTGTTACCATCCTGCGCAAGCCTATGTCTGGATCAATAACCCGCCAGCCGTTGGTGCCATCGTAGGAGTAAGTAAATGCCATCCTCTCCGGCTTGTTGAACTTCTGTCCCCAAAGCCAGGGGCCGAGCAATATCCCGTCTTCGGGGTTGAAAAAATTCACCAACCGCCCCGCAATGTTGGTATGGGCACCACGATAGCCCATGGGTTGCCATTCAGGCGTGTGAAACGGCGGAACATCCCGTGCCACCAGGTCAGCGTCGGTGGGCGCATTCACGTCATAACAACTGGCCGGCATTGCCGCTTGCGCCAGGATGCAAGTGTCAAAGGGCGCGCCCAGGCTCAACGCCTCGCTGGTCACCGCCGCACCCTGACTGTGCCCGATAAGGTGAAGGCGGTAGTTCGGAAACCGGTTGCGCAACTGGTTCAGATAGTCCTTCAGACCGTATGCTGATTTGTAAGCATATAACTCACTGGGGTTGTAACAAAATGGATCGAGTGTTTTGGGCGGAAGCACTTTGCACGGCCAGCGCGGACTGGCGAATTTCCCGCGATAACCCGCCCAATACAACCGCTTGAACGCAGTGTCGGCCCTCAGCAACCAGGAGCCCACCGTGTTGTTCAAGCCGTGAACATAGATGATGACGTTTTGGTCTTCATCCGTCCTGGCGGGGATTGGATTCTCCACCCAGTTGGTGCTGGTCCACGTGCTGGGCGGATTCGTGCTGATGATGACATCCACATAAGTCCGTTCATACAAATCCCTCACATCACGCAAATCAATCCACGCCGAGGTTTCAGCCACGACGTTTGTGCCCCGGCGAATCGTCAAGGTCAGTTGGCCGGTCCCGGTGTTTGTGCCCTCAAAGAGAAAATACTTGTTTGCGCCGTCAAAGAAGTTGGCTGGGAAAACGTAGCTGGCCGCTGGCGAGATCGTGGCCAGTTTTGTCCTGGTCACAAGGCTTTGGGCCACGTTGGTGTCGGTCAAATAGAAGATGCCCCCGCCAGATTCAGCCTCGTAGAGATTTATGGCAGGCGACCCGCCCAGCGCGCTGCATGAAAGCCTGACAGTATAACCTTGATTGGCCGGAAGCGACGGCAGCCCGCAAATCCAGAGCCGCGCAAAGTCTTCCAGATCGCGCTGGGAGCGGATGCGCCCGTAAGCGTGGTCGGGCAGAGCGCGTTTTTCCACGTCGCGTTCAGGCAGCAGGAGCGACTCTGGTTGATCAAAATCATTGTTGATCCAGAACACAAACGGGCGAGCTTGCGAAGTGTTGTCCGGGCCGCCGAAGCTCGTGTCCATCGTGCCGTCGTGGTTCACGTCAAATTGTAACTTGATGACGTGCACTACGCCAGTGCCGCGTTGGCCGGTGTCAATATCAGGCATGGTGACCAGAGCAGCCGGGCCGGGATTGGTTGGGAAAAATTCGCCGTAGGGAGACAGCAACCCGGCTTCATTGGTCGTGGCCAGGCCGTTAGCGCCGATGCTGTAGGCTTTGTCGAAGTATTGTTCGAGGTAGGCATGTTTGCCGGCGTAGCCGTTGACGATTTGCATCTTGGCCCAGCCGGCAACGCTGATGGGTTGGCCGAACCCGGCGGTGAGCAGCGGCGAGGTGTTGGTAACGGCAAAGTCGGGCGTGCCGGGCACAGGCGGACGCGCCGTGTCACCGTACCAAACCGCGCGGGTCTGGCTGGCGAAATAGTAATCCACAGTTTGTAACTGCGGCACGGCAAAATTCGGGAAATAAGGCGAGCCAACCGGAACAATAGAGCCGGGCAGCACCAAGTCATTCGCGCCGACTCGGAGCGAGGTTAATGGCAATCCGTAGCAGTTTCGCACGCTGGCGCCCAAGACAAGGTTGGTGTTGCTGTCCAACCCGACACCTACTTCGGCAGCCGCATCGAGTTCATTGTAAACGGAGCCGAACCAGCGATAGTACAGCCATGTGGCGTTGGTGATACCGAGCGCAAGCGGCAATGGCGTTTCAGTACCGGAACCAAGATACTGATACTTGGGATTCGCCAGCGTTCGTATCTGGCCATACACATCAAAGCCCGCCCCGGTATCAAACCAGCCGCATGTAAAGTCGGCAGGGTTAAACACGTAGTTGCGCCACAGGAAATTTTCCTGGACCGGCCTCAACTCGTTCATGAACGAATAATCCGAGTAGGGGCTATAGGTCCTGTACCCTGCGTATTCGTAATTAGTGGGGCTGGCGCCGCGGGCAAAGTAGTATTCAGGGTAAAATGTGCCCGTGCCATCGTCGTGAACCGAAGCGTCGTAGCTGAACGGATGATTCACCGTAGCCGAGCGCAGCAGGAATCTGAGGTTTTCCTTCAGATGCATTCGCGCGTCAACGAAAGTGTACCCAACCCCTCCGTTCTTCTCATCGGCAGAGTACGGAAATGCCCAGACCGGTTCACCAAAACTGCCGTTCGTGGCAATAAGCCGATACGTCAACACGCCGCCGGTGTATCCATCCAACTGATCCAGCAGAACCGGCGCAATGCCATTGACAAGGTTACTGGCGTAGATACTCAACGAGCCGATGGAAAAATCAGCCTTCGTCCAAGTCAGCAAAACTCGCGACAAACCCGCAGGCGCCGAACCCACCACCAAATACAACTGCGCTGCCGGGCCGCGCACGAAGTCAGCCGGCAAAGTCAAGCCCGGCTCGGATACGGCAACACATTGGCTGACCGATGAAAGGCCGCCCGGGAAATATGCGCGGACTTGGTAAATCGGCGGGCCGTCTTGGCCGCCAATGAAATCGTACCCTGGACTGTGGGTGAACGTGAACGTGGCCGCGCTGACCTGAGTAATTTCACCGCCCCACCAGTGCTCGATGCCGTACGCGCTCACTGGCCCACCGCCGGATTCCCAAGTGATGATGATGTTTGTGCCTGTGGAATCCACACGCGCAATAACATTTCTGGGTGGCGGCGGGGTGTTGAAAACATTCGGGTTTGTGCCCTTCTGGTATTCCTGCAAATTGTTCCAGCCGTCGCCGTCCGGGTCGGCATACGGGTCCACGCCGACATAGCCAAAATACTGCAACTGCCACCAATCGGGCAGGCCATTGCCGTCGCTATCTATCCAGGCGCGCGCCCACAAAAACAAGGTGTTTGTCCTGTTTCCGACTGGCACGACCGCAGGCGTCCAGTTCGTGTCCGGCGCGCCCAACACGCTCTGTTCCACAGTCCACACCGCATCGGTCAGCGTTTGTTTGCTCAGCAACTCATACTCAACGTCGGCAATGGTCCCGTGCAGAATGACGGCGACTGAGTTGCTATCGGAGGTAAAAGCGTTTGTGCCCGGACGAAGTATCTCCATCCAGAGGCCATTTGTGGGGTAGCTCGACAGCGGCTCTGCTGGCCCGCCGCCCTCGCCGCCTTCTTCACCTTCTGCTGGCACGGGCGGCCCACTATCCATGGTTTGTGCCAGACCGATCTCCCGCTCTGCTGCCTCCAGGAGTATCTCCAACTCAACGACGGCACGGTCGTCAACCAAAAAGCTGCATTGGTCGCCATCGCGGCCGAGCAGATAGACACGCACCGCTGCATCCACGTCAAAGTTCGCATACTGGAAGAACGGCACGGGCGGCTCGTCTTTGGCCAAACTCCAGAACGTGCCTCACTGGGGCAGCGCTTCCGGCGGAACCGGCTGCACATCCGCCACTGCGGCGAGCCAGACCTCCGTTTGAAGTCGCTCAAGCGCCGTTTGGGCCAACAGAACCAAACCCGCGCCCGGCGCAAGAGAGGCGATCATCGCCGCCATTACTCTGCGTGTCTTGTTCATAACTTGGTTTGCCTTCCATTTTGTGCCTTGCTTCGGCCCGAACGAAATGGCGCGAGACTCGTTGCGACCTCATCCCGGGCGTCAGCACGCCCATATAGAGAATAGCACCGAGGCGCGCCAAGCGGCGCGCTCGGCTCCGGCGTCTCTGCATTGGTGGAGACTGTGCTCCACCCGAAATTGCTGACTTCAGGAACAGGACCGCAGCCCAAAGCTGCGCAAAGTTTTATGTCAATCTTCGTTTGCTCTTCGTTCGTGGTCCTTTCGTTCGGTTTTCTTCACGTATTAGACTGAAGCCGCCTACCGATTGCAACAGACATTTTTCTGAATCCAAAAGCTGGGGCGTTCGATGGGCACCAAAGGTAGGGACGCCGCGCCGGGGTGTCCTCGTTCGTCTCCAGCCGACGGAACGATGGATTCCCTTGATTCCAGCCCGCTGGCTGGTGCTGTGGCAGCCGGGCCGGACAGCACGGCGCGCTGTCCCTACCAGGAAAAGTGGTGGTGTCAGGATGCTCTAGAGCATTTCCATAAATGTCCTAGCGACT
>FMSI01069655.1_pt1 | contig 20709 bp, 21 predicted proteins | sample 1504471 | NCBI WGS metagenome assembly FMSI01 (sample SAMEA4475357, study PRJEB15587) | soil metagenome | biome: Soil; feature: Field | place: India | collected 2015-03-11 | depth 0 m
AAACCAGTCAAGCAAACTTTCTCATTTTTTTCTGCAATTAAGAGCAGAAGTTAAGTGTGCGGAAGTGAGAAAACTATTAATTAAAAATACAAAAGTTTAATGATGGTTTCAGATTACGAGCTTCAGGCTTGAAATTAAAAAGAACAACATGACAATTATATTTCTTCTCTGAACTATAATCAGCTAAAAGATATTAACTTTCTCGCCAATATGCTCGTCTTGGCTGTTCTCGCTAATTCCTCTCACACAACTGCAGAGGGTGGTGCCTCCTCCTCAGGAGAGCCAGCATTCTTTAATGGAACAGCAATAAGATATATGGCAATAATAATGAGGAATATTCCTCCAACCCAGTAACTTGGTGATTGGAAAATGGCAGGAATTTCTACCTGAGCAAATGTTAATCCCGCTCTGACAAGACCAGTTAAGGCTTCTCCTGCAATTAATCCAGATGCTAAGAGAATACCAACATTTTCAACTCTTGTCTTCTGTGCCTGATTTAATCCTTTCTTTTCAGCCATTCTGTCAACAATTGCTCTTATAACACCTCCAACAAATATAGCAAATGTCGTCTCAAGGGGTAGGTACATTCCAACTGCCACAAGCATAGGAGAGCGAACCTGAACTAATACCATTGCAATTCCCATGAATATTCCTACAATGACCAGGGGCCATGCCATTTCTCCGCCTACAATTCCTTGGGAAATTGCCGCCATCAATCCCGCTTGAGGAGCAGGAAGTTCCTTTGAGCCAAAGGTAAAGGCTCCGTGAAGAACCATGAGGGGGAAGAAAAGAACAAGGGATGCAATAAGGATTCCGAATATATCTCCAACCTGCATTTTCCAGGGAGTTCCACCAAGGATATGCCCAACTTTTAAGTCCTGGAGCATCTCTCCTGCAACAGCAGATGAGACACATACAACAGCTGCAACACCAAGAACAGCAGAAACACCGCTCATTCCTGTTGCTCCCACAAGAACCATTAAAAGAGCAGCAATTATCAATGTAGAAAGGGTTAAGCCTGAGATTGGATTGTTGGATGAGCCGATCATACCAACAAGATTTCCTGAGACCGCAGCAAAAAAGAATCCTGCAACGAACATAACAACTGCCGCAAGGAGTGCTGTTTCAAAAGCACCTGAGAATATTTTGTAAAGGAAGATCATCAGAATAAATGAGATTAATAGCCCTGTTAAGACTACCCTGATATTCAAATCCTTTTCAATTCTCGAAGTTGCTTCTCCCGCTCCAGCCGCCTTTTTTACATCTGAAATAGACCTTTTGATTCCAGCAGAGAGATTTTTCCTCATTCTCCATAGTGTAAAGAAAGCTCCTACAAGCATTCCTCCGACTGCAATTGGTCTAATTATAAATTTCCAGACATTTACAACCATTCCATCCCATGATACATCTGCTATAGGGATTCCAGGATAGAATTTTTCAGCAAGTTGAGGTCCTAAGAAGTAAATTAATAAAGGAGCAAAGAGACCCCATGCAAGAACTCCTCCTGCGAAGTTTAGAGATGCAAGTCTCGGTCCAATTATGTATCCGACTCCAATATAGGCGGGATAAATTCCAGGACCTGCAACAGCGACAGTTCCACCTGCATCGACTGTTGGTGAAGTCTTATCAGTTCCTAATCTGACAAAGCTCTTCCCGATTGTTCCGACCTTGATTATGAAATCCTTTGAGGCAGCAAAGAGTTTTGTTACTCCAAGAGCATAGATCAATGCTCCAACTCCCATTGCTTGAAAAAGGAATTTTGCGCCAGCACTCCCTTTCTGTCCTGCTTTATGAATCTCAGATGCAGCTACTGATTCAGGATATGGAAGCTCAGGGTCTGTTACCATTACTCTTCTTAAGAATGTCACAAAAAGGATTCCAAGAAAACCTCCAACAAACATGAGGGCTGATGATTTGAGATAGGCTTCAACTGTATTGAATTTTAACCATACTCCAGTTATGAGGAACGCAGGTATTGTGAATATAGCCCCTGCCGCAACAGATTCGCCGATAGAACCAACAGTTCGGGCAAAATTTTCTTCAAGAATTGAACCACCCATAAGTTTCAAAAAAGCCATTCCAATAACTGCAGCAGGATAAGTAGCAGCGATTGTCATACCTGCTCTCAAACCCAGATAAGCATTGGCTGCACCAAGAATCACACTCATCAATAGCCCGAGAATCAAAGCCCTCAAAGTAAACTCTTTCATTTCGGTTGTTTCAGGAACAAATGGTCTGTAACTCATTCCATCACTCCTTAAAAAGCTTTAATGGTTCAATTTATATTAAAAAAAAATTAATTTCAAGCAGTAAAAATCATTTTCTATGCCTTTTGCACTGACCAAGTATTTCTATTTCAACAGAGTGAATTGAGAATTTATTTTTCTCCGCAAGTTTATTCAAATTTTTTTTTACTTCTTCAACTTCAAATTCAATAACTTCTTTGCATTCTAAACAAACCATATGTCCGTGAATCCTTTTTGAAATTCCCAATTCAAAATGACTGTGTCCTTCTCCAAGGGTAACAGCCTTCAAAACCCCCCCCTTTACAAGCAAAGAAAGGGTTCTGTAAAGGGTGGCTCTTGAGACAGATATCTCCTTTTCTATTAGCTTCTTGAGTATTTCTTCAGCATCAAGATGAGTGTCACGAAAAGATAGAATCTCTTCTATTACTGCTTTTCTTCCCTTTGTAAACCTCATTCTCTTGAGGTCGAGATATTCTTTAAATTTCTCAACTTCAATTTTCATCGTATATAATATAATTTTTAATTTTTATGTTGTCAAATAAAATCGAATACCGAAATCTCCAAGTTTTAAAGGGTCTATCTTAAGAAGGATAAGCAATGAACGATGGGCAATGAGCTATGAGCTATCAGCTACGAGCCTGCTTCCTGAAATTGTCTTGCGAGTCTTGTCAGTCTTGCTTTTCTTGAATTCAATTAATTTTGCATTTTAAAATCTCCAATTTCCAATTCTCAATTCTAAATCCTCAATTCTTTTGTATTGAAAAATTGGTAATTGGAGCTTGGTTATCGGTGCTTGGTGATTTCAATTTTTGTGATTTTTCATTTTAAAAATCCTCAAACAGGACTAAAAAGAAAGCCTGAAAAGGACGAAAACGGAGTAAAGGCGGTCTTGACAAATAGGCTCTGAGTTGATAATCTTTATTTTAGCCTGCCGAGGTAGCTCAGTCGGTAGAGCGAGGGCCTGAAAAGCCCTGCGTCGGCGGTTCGATTCCGCCCCTCGGCATTTGTTATTAAGAGAGGCGCGAGAAGGGCGAGACTGGCGAGAAAGGATAAAAAGGAGCAAAAAAGCTAAACTATCGAGGGATAATTTTTTCTTTTGTGCTTTTGTTTCTCAGGGTTGAAAAGATTATAAATGTCAATTTCCAATTGAGGAATTAAAAAAGGCTCTTGACAGTCCTCCGGGTTTTTAGCTGTGAGTTGTAGGCTGTAAGCTGTTAGCTATTAGCTTTTTCCCATCGATTTTCTCCACAATGAGTGTTATTATAATATTATGATAAGGTTTGAGGATATTTTGCAGAAAGTTCTCGAATACAAACCAAATTCAGATACAGATCTTTTGATGAAAGCATATGTTTTTGCTGCAAAAGCGCATAAAGGCCAAACAAGAAGGACAGGAGAGCCCTATCTTCAGCATCTTCTTGAAGTAACAAACATTCTTTCTAACATGAGACTTGATGAGATAAGCCTTGCAGGAGGTTTACTCCATGATGTCCTGGAAGATACTGACATCCAGTATTCAGAGCTAAAATCTCTTTTTGGAAAGGAGATTGCTGATGTAGTTGAATCTCTTACAAAAATTTCAGCCCTTCACCTTGCGGATGAGGAAAAACAAGGTGAAAATATAAGGAGAATTTTCCATGCTATGCTGGAAGATGTCAGGGTTATACTTATAAAAATGGCAGATAGACTTCACAACATGAGAACTCTTTATATATTCCCAGAAGAAGATCAAAAAAGAGTAGCAAGGGAAACCCTTGATATATATGCACCTCTGGCTGAAAGACTTGGTATGGGTGAGATTAAAGAGGAGCTCGAAGAGCTTTCTTTCAGATATCTTGAGCCAGAGTCATACTTCAGACTTGCATCTCTTATGGAGGAAAGAAGACCAGAAGCTGATAATCAGCTAAAAAAAATGAAGAGTAAAATAGAAAAATTACTTGTTGAACATAAGGTGGAGGCTGAGGTTCAATACAGAGTTAAAAGGCTTTACAGTATCTGGAAAAAAATGAAAAAGCAGGGGGTTGATTTTGACCATGTTTTTGATATTTTGGGAATAAGAATAATAACAAATTCCATAGATGATTGTTATGCAATTCAAGGGTGGATAACCCAGAGATGGAGGACAATTCCAACAAGATACAAAGATTTTATAGCTATGCCAAAGCAGAACAAGTATCAATCCATCCATATAACCATAATTTCAGAGGAAGGGATTACCTTTGAAATTCAAGTAAGGACAAGGGAAATGCACTGGATTGCAGAACATGGTTTTGCTGCTCACTGGATTTACAAACAGGATATGAAATATCTACAGAAAGAACTCAGAGAAAGATTTACAGATTTCTTAGAATTTCAGATGGATAGCAAAAGCCCTGTTAAGTTTGTCGAGAGTCTAAGAAAAGATTTGAAGACTCCTATGATATATCCTATTACCCCAAAGGGTAAAGTTATTCCGCTTCCTGAGGGCTCCACACCAGTTGATTTTGCTTTTCAGATTCACACTGACATAGGTTATAGATGTAAAGGAGCCAAGGTAAATGGTAAATCTGTTCCCCTTCGTCATCAGTTGAAAACATGGGATGTGGTTGAGATTGAAACATCCCCTGACCATGCTCCCAGCAGGGACTGGCTCAATTTTGTAAAAACTGAGAGAGCAAGGAGAAAGATAAAAGAATGGTTTGCAAGAATTGAAAAACACAGGAGCGTTGAGGAAGGGAAAAAGTTATGGAATAAGTTTACAAAGAGATATTCATCAGAATTGAAAAATGCCTTAGGAAAAAAGCCGATTGAAGAAAGAATAAAAAATCTGAATTTTCAGAATATAGAGGAATTTCACTCATCTATTGGCTATGGCAAAACATTACTTAATACTTCCATTCTTGAGAAACTCTTTCCTGAAGTAAAAATTGAGGAAACAAATGTTTTTAAAAGATTTTTCGATTTTGTCTCCAAGAAGGAAGAACTTGGTGTCAAAATTGAAGGATATAATGATATCCTTGTTAAAATTGCTAAGTGCTGTAATGCAATAAAAGGAGAAAAAATTGTAGGGTACATTACAAGGGGAAAGGGAATCTCAATTCATTCTGTGAATTGTCCTAATGTTTTGAATGAAGTCCTTGAGAAGGAAAGGCTAATTAAAGCAGAGTGGCAGAATGGAGCTGAGATGACATATCTTGCAAAAATAAGAATTTTGTGTAGAGATATACCTGGGATCTTTGCGAAGGTTGCAAATACAGTATCTGATACAAATACAAACATAAGGAAAGCATCAGCAGAGGCTTTTCCTGATGGTAATGCGAAAATTGACCTTGCTATTGATGTAAAAGATATCACTCATCTTGAAAAAATTCTCAAATCAATAAAAGATATTAAAGGAATTCTCTCTGTGAGGAGGTTATGAAAAGAAGAAACATTTTATTTTTAATTTTAGGTTTTCTGGGAATTTCTTTAAAAAAAGTTTATGGAGGGAAAATGGAAAAAATATCTATTTCATCTACAAAAGCTCCAAAAGCAATAGGTCCTTATTCAATCGGGATTAAAGCAGGAAGTTTAATTTTTCTCTCAGGACAGATCCCTATAAACCCTGCAACTGGAGAACTTGTCAGTGGCTCCATAGAAGAACAGGCTGAAAGAGTTCTTACGAACATCAAAGGGATACTTGAGGAGAATGGTCTTTCCATGGACAATATTGTCAAAGTCACAGTTTTCCTTGCTGATATGAATGATTTCCAGAAGATGAACGATGTATACTCAAAATTTTTCAAAGCTCCTTACCCAGCCCGCTCTGCAGTTCAGGTTGCAAGATTACCAAGGGATGTAAAGATTGAAATTGAAGTTATAGCTGTAGCCGAGTAGGTTATAAAAATTTAAAAAGGAGGAAAAATGGCAAAAGTGTTAATTACAGTTTTTTCACAAAAGGGCGAGTGCGCTTTTAAACATAAGGTAGGTGATAGATTCGTCTACGAAGGAAAATTACCTGACATCTGTCCTTCAGCCTTTCACACACTTTTTCCTTATCTAAGAGTACTCTATTTTGGTGGAAATTTCCCATGGGAAAAAGAAGGAGAGGCAAGAATTGCCTGCCCTGACCCTGAAAATCCAGTTGTTTTCAAATTGGAAAGGATTGAGTAGAGTTCTTCAATTCTTCTTATTTAAATCTCTCTCTGCTTCTTTCAGATAAAAAGAAAACCTTTTTTCCAGTGATGGTGAGAGATAAAAGCCTTTTTTAAAATCATTTATCGCTTTCAGATAAAATTCCTTTTTCCTTTCAAATTTTGCTCTCAGCAAATAAAGTAACCCTCGTGTAAAGAAAATCTCTCCTGAACCAGAACCTGAGTCTATTATCTTATTCATCGTAGCTATTCCTTCTTTCGCAGTCGAGATAGGAGATGCTCCTTTTTTCATCTCCCATTCTCCTTTCAATCTATAAAACTCTCCTTTTACCTCAAACAATGGGACAGATAAAGGGTTTAAATCATCACCCTTTTTAATAAATTCAATAGCTTTTTCAAAAAAAGGTTCTGGTTCATGTCCATTAACTATTTTCCAACGCGCTTCTGCAAGTTCTATTCTTGCTCCACATATGTATGCATAGATAAAATTTGACTTTGTCTGCAATGATTTTTCAAGATAGAGCCTTGCTGAGTTTAAGGCAGATTCAGGAGAACTTCCTTTTTCAATATTCGAATTACATTCAATCAAAAAACATTCTGCAATATTATTGTATGAAAGGAAATTACCGGGATTTATTGACAAGGCTTTTTCAAAGCTTTCACGGGCTTTTTTTAATGAGCAAGAAGGCTCAAGTTTCTGGGATTTCTCATACACTGCTTTTTCAAGATAAATATTTCCAAGAGTGTGGAAAAGAGAGAAAATTTGGGCATTAATTTTTATACCTTTCTCAAGGGTTTCAATACCTTTTTTGAAGTAAGGTGATGGGTCATTTCCTGCTCTAATTTCCCACTGAGCAATGTTCCAGCAGGAAAGTGCAATGTTATTATAGGAGCGGACATCTGCATGATTTAATTCTAAGGCTTTTTCAGAATAAAAGATTGAATTATTAAGATATTCTTTAGGGTCCTTTCCTATGCTTGTTAAATAAGCACCAAGCTCAAGATAGGATGTTGCAATGTGTGCGTAAGAAGAAAAGTTGTCCTGGTTTAAATTGAGTGCCTTTTTTGAAAATTCAATTGATTTCTGGATATGCTCTGTTGGGTCTTCTCCTTTGTAGAGAAAATATGAACCTAATCTCCAATATGCATAGGATAATAAATTATAAGCTTCTTCATCATCGGGATTTGCAGTTAATGCATTCTCTGAGTAATGAACAGCCCTTTTGAATCTTTGTTCTGGTGATTCTTCTGTGTGGTGTACCAAAAGCTCCATCAAATCTATTTCCAATTCGGATAAAGCTTTATAGACATCAGGATTATTCTCGCTATTCTTTGAAAGGTCGGTCAGAACCTTTTCAGCTTTTAAAAAATTATTGATTGCTTTCTCCCTCTCTCCTTTCTGCACAAATTCAAGCCCCAATTTTCTGTAAATCTCTCCTTCCAGTTTTATTGCATCATAAAACCAGGGGAATTTTTTCTTTAAAGTTTCTATTTTTTCTAATGCTATTGAATATTTTTTATCCTGGTAGGCTCTCAAAATATCAAGATACTCCCATGTTTCAATTTCAGCTCCTTTCCCTTTTTCTGTGAATTCCATTATTCTTAAGAGATATTTTTTTCTTATATCATCCTTAATTTTATTCCTGACCTCACTGTTAATTATTCTGTCGGCGTTTTTATTTTCTTTCTCGTAGAGCATTGTCAATGAGAGACTCATAAAATAAGAGACATTTGGAATTCTATATTTATATTTGTTCCAGGCAAGCTCAAGATAATTTTTAGCCTTTTCATATTCATGAAGAGCAAAATAACCTCTTCCCAGGGCATAGTATCCAGGGCCACAGGCTTCATCTCCCAGTTGTTTGATTCTTCTCTCTATTTGACTCAGTCTATCTTTTACCCCTCTAATTTCTTCCCTTATGTCGTGAAAAGGAAGTGAATATGTATACCAGAGCGTGTCTTCTATGTATTTAACCTGTTGCTCAAACTCTATGGAATAATTCCTCTTGACTCTTTCTTTTTTTTGAATATGAAAAGCCAGTCCAATTAGAAATATTATAGCAATCAACGCAACAGAAGAAATAGCGAAAACTGTTTTATTTCTCCTTACTTTTTTCAAAATTCTATAAGGAAAACCATATGGTTTAGCCTTTATTGGTTCACCTTTGAGAAATCTTTCTATATCTTCAGAAAGCTCCTTTGCAGATTGATACCTTTTCACAGGTTCTTTCTCAAGGCATTTCATAACAATAGTTTCAACATCCTTAGGAATATTTTTCCTAAATTTTTTAAGAAAGACTGGCTCTCCCTCCATTGCTCCCTTAAGGGTATCCAGAGTTTCCCCTTTAAAAGGAGGTTCACCTGTTATTATTGTATATAAAACCGCTCCAAGTCCGTAAACATCTGTTCTTCTGTCTATTTCATCTGTCTTTCCCTCAATCTGTTCGGGTGCCATGTATCCGAGAGTTCCAACAATCATTCCAGGAAATGTGCTATCAAACCTATTTATTTCCTTTACAAGTCCAAAATCTATTATATAAGGCTTTTCTTCCCCATCTTCCCTGGTTTCAACCATAATGTTGGAGGGCTTTAAATCTCTGTGGATCAATCCTTTTTTATGAGCTTCGTGAAGAGCATCCGCAACTTTCTTTATAACAATTAATTTTTTCTCCAGACTCATATCTTTAACAACTTCCTGAAGAGTTTTGCCTTCTATGAACTGCATTGTAATGAAAGATACTCCATCAATTTCTCCAAAATCATAAATCTTACATATACTCTCGTGTTCAATGCCTGCCTGTGCTCTTGCTTCTCTGAAAAAACGCCTTAAAAGCACAGAGTCCATTACCTTCAAAACCTTCAGTGCAACATTTCTTTTAAGAACAGGGTCAAAAGCTTTGTAAACAATTGATATTCCTCCCTCTCCAATTGTTGAAATTATCTCGTATCTTCCAATCTTTCTATTCATTGACTTTTTCTTTCTTTTTTTCAATCAACCTGTATTTGTGTAAAAATGCCATAAATCTATGATACTCTTCATCTTTTAGATTAAAAATTTTAAGGAGTTCTTTATATCTTCCATTTTCCGTTTTTCCAAGTCCTCTTCTTATTATTTCCATTACCTCTTCTCTATTTAGCTCTTTATCCAGGAATGGTTTTTTTACTGCTTACCAGAATGTTTTCCCTTTTTCAATTTCTTTCATAATAATATCCAATTTATCACCCATTTCTTTCCGGGCAAGAAAACTTTTTAAAATTTTTTCATCAATCGTTTTCCCTTTTAATTCAGACATAACTCTGTTTAAAAGATTCTGGAGCTCCCTGACATTGCCAGGAAAATCGTAATTTCTCAGAATTTTTAGTGCGTCTTCCGTTATAATGTATCCGTTTTTTCTGAGATAAATTCTCGCAATCTCTTCTATATCCTCTTTCCTCTCCCTTAAAGGAGGTATTGTTATCGTATAAGCTGACATTCTAAAAAATAGATCATTCCTGAACCTTCCTCTTTCAACCTCGTTCCAGAGCTCCTTGTTTGAAGCACAGATTATTTTGCAATCAGATTTTCTTTCCCTGTCCTCTCCAAGTTTTTTGTAAAGACCTGTTTCAATAAACCTTAATAGTTTTGCCTGAAGACCAAGAGGAATTTCTGAAATTTCATCAAAGAAGAGAGTTCCTCCATCTGCTTCCCCGACAAGACCGGCTCTTTCCTCTGCTCCCGTGTATGCTCCTTTTTTTGAGCCAAAGAGTTCTGCCTCAAATAGAGTATCAGGAAGAGATGGCATGCTGACTACAACCATCTTCCCCTTTCTACCTGACAATCTGTGAATTAGCTCTGCAGTTAGACCTTTTCCTGTTCCTGTCTCACCAAGAATCAGAATCGGAGAGAAGTTGGCAAATTTTCTCATCTCTTCCCTTATCTTTTCAGAAGCCTCGGAAATTCCTATCCAGATATCTTTCTGGAGCTCTTCCAAAAGTCTTTTGTTTGTTAGAGCTTCGATGTAAAGATGAGATATTTTCCCAAGAAATTTTAGCCAGAGTCTTTCAGCTTGAGAAAATGGCTCCTCCTTTCTTGTTCTGTCTACATATATCACACCTGAAATTTTTTTGTCTATAAATATTGGACAAACATAAATTGACTTTATTTGATAAAAGAGAGAAGAATCACTTCCTCTTCGCACAACGAGATTATCTTCAAATATTTCACTTTCCTCATCAATTGATTTCTCTATAAAACTTTTTGCAATGCCTTCTACATCTTTAAGGGTTTTTCCTGTAATTCTTCTCTCATCAGTGATTATATTTCCAGAAAGTTCCTCTCCTGAAAATATAACAGCTCCGTCTATTATTCTCTCCTTATAAAGGTCTCTCAGAAGAAGCTCTATAACCTTTATAAAATCCTGAACTTCAAATGCTCTTAGAATTTCTTCCATGGATTCTTCTTTAAATATATGATTTAAAAAAGAAAAAGTCAAAAATTAGCAAATTGGCTAACTTAGTTATGCTATTTTCTAACTTTTCTAAAAGTTTTGCTGAAGAGAGTCTGAGAGAAAAAACTTAAGCCCTGAAAATTTCAAGTTAGAAAATAGGCTAATTTTTAAAGAGGGTGATTTTTAAATTTTTTTCATTGAAAATTTCATAATTCCTTTACAGAAGAGGAAGTGGGCTAATTTATCTTTTCAATTTCCATATTCTCTTCTTCCTGGCATGAATAATGAATGAAAAAAGTATGAAAATTTTTAGAAAGGAGGCAAGTTGAGAAATTCAAAAAAAGTATTGGTAATTCTGGTTATTGGGTGCTTTTTATTTTATTTAAACTCTTTTCAGCTTTCCTATTCCCAGACATCTTCTTCTAATAAAGAAGATAGCAAAGAGTTTTTCCAAAAGGTAGAGCAAAATAGAGAGAATACTCCTTCTCTTGTAGAAAGGGAAGAAAGTGAAGGAGATAATGGAGGTGGAACAAAAACTATAATCCTTGTAGCAGCTGGTGTTCTTGTTGCAGGAGTTGTTGCTTATTTGCTTTTAAAAGGAAAAGAAGAAAAGAAAGAAGAGGAAAAAGATCAGAGCGTCTACAGTCAGGGTCAGTTTCAAGTTAGAGGCACATGGGGGTGCGATTTAGACATTGGAAAGGAAACATATGTTGAGGACCCGTCAACAGATTTCCAGTGGAGTCAGCAAACCGCTGTTGAAAGGTATATCTCTCCAAGAAATGGAGCAAAGTTTCATGTGATTGGAAAAGTGGACTTCAATTCAATAAAGTATTCACAACTTAAAAGTTATTCTTACTCCTCAGACAAAATTAACGGAAGTGATAATGCATCCAATCAAATTCCTCAAGGAACAGTAGTCGCTGCGATAACAAATACAGGGAGATACTGCAAATTCAGAATTGATACCTATGGATACACGCTGACAATAACCTATCTCACATATAAAAAGGAATAAAGGAGGAGAATAAGATGAGATTCTGCGAAATTTTTTGGTTTGTAGGATTTCTGTTTTTTCTTCCCCCTTTTCTTTTTCCTCAAAATTCTCCTAAACAACAGGAGAATCCTCTTACTGTCAAAATAAATGCTGAGCCCAAAAATTATTCAGGGATATGTCCTGCAACAATAAAATTTATAATAGAATTCGCAACAACCTCCATATCTCCTATAACTGTTAAATATCAGTTTTTCTATTCCGACGGTGCAAAAAAAGGAGATGAGCCCAATCTCTTTAACTAAATTAACCTCTAAAAAAATTACAGAAACAAGGCAGTTAAACCAGGACTATTCAGGATGGGCTGCTGTAAGAGTTCTTTCACCTGTTCGCATAGAATCCAATAAAGCAGAATTTTCAGTAAAGTGCACAGGGATTGTCACTTATTTTAAACCTGACCTCACTGTAAGTTTTAAAGGACCTTCTTCTGCAAAGCAGGGAGAAAGTCTTGCAGGGAAATACAAACTCATAATTAAAAATCCAGGTAGCAAAGAGGCAAGAAATTTTTATGTTGACATTAAACTTATAGGATGGGTTGGTTCAGAACTTCCTCCTTCAAAGGAGCATCTTTGTGGAAGGGGGTTTATATCTCAAATTCTGCCTAATGGAACTGCAATTCCTTCAGGACTTTCACCTTCCATTCCTCCTGATATTCCACCAGGAAATTATCAGCTCTGTGCAGTTGTTGATTCAACTGAAATTATCGATGAATCTGACGAAAACAACAATAAAATCTGCCAGTCAATAACCATTTTGAAAAAATGAATGAGAAAAATTTTAGGAGGTTTTAAATGTTTAAAAAACTTCTTGTATTAAGTATTTTGTCGCTTTTCCCTATCGGGATTATGAGCTCACAAGGCTCATTTCCACCACCCCAAAAAACCGATCTAATAATTGACCAGCTCTATGTAAAGGTTCTTCAAAACATTCCAAAGGAAGGAATGAAAGTCAGAGTTGTTTTTGTGGTTAAAAATATTTCATCTTATCCAACAGCATCATCTTTGACCCCCGATGGGAAGAGAAATTGTCCAACAGGATGTTTTATTGTTCGCCTGAATGTTTTGAGAAACTACCCTTCGGGAATTTACACAAAGCTCTACGAAGATAAGTGTAAGCCACTTAGAGGTGGAGAAAGTTTTACTTTTTACTGTGATGATTTTGTGAAGATTGGAACAGAGAGTAAATATCAGGCACTTGCTGATTTCCTCAACTGGATTGACGAATCCAATGAAGCAAACAATGAAAAAACAACCTCAATAAGGTAAAAAATGAGAGTTAATAAAAAGGAAGAAGTTAGGCAAAGAATACGAATTTGTTAGAGGAAAGAAATGAAAAAAATTTTTCTCTTGCTCTCAATATGTCTTGTATTGATAGCATTTCCAGAGCTTTCTATTGCAGATAAACCCACAATAACAATTATAAGTCCTAGGCAGGAAGAAGAATTTTATTGCGGAGAGAACATCCAGATAAAATGGACGATTTCCGGGCAGGAGGACAACAGAGCTTTTACTTCCATTTACTGTGTTTATCGTGACTCAGGAAAAGAAAAAAGGATCTTGATTAAAGACTATAATCACAAAGAAAGGAATGGAACCGTTAACTGGACACTGCCATCAGAAGTATGCCATAAACAAATTTATATATATGTTAAATTATCAGTACCAAATTATCCTGACCCTTTTGAGGCAATGAAATGCATCTTTACAGTAAGGTACATTTGCACCTATTTTGAATCACCGAATTCAAACGGAGACTATTTCTAAGGAAGTCCACTTTTAATCAAATGGAGAACAAATGTTTCCAGAGAAATGCCCCCGAGGCAGGTGCAGGCATTCCTTTCAAGACCATTAAGTGGAGGGGGAAGAGAAAACATTCCATTGGGATATGTAACTTTTAACCATAGAGGCACATTTATTTGGAATATTCCTCAAAATTTTACAGCTAACAGTGCCTTCGTTCGTTTTGTGCACAGTAGTCCAGAAATGGTTCTGGAACAAACACCGGCATGTAACACAAGCGCTACCTTTTCCATTTATCCCCCTCCGCAGTTGTCAATAGTTTCTCCCAAAAGCGGTGAGATTTACTGGCCAGGAAAAAAAATGGTTATTAGCTGGAGGGCTTCAGGAGGCAAACCAGGAAGCGGGGTTTACATTCATTATTCATTTCCACCCGACCCTCTTAGAGATGTAGGTTTTGTAGATGTAGCTCAGGGATCTTATCGCTGGAGAATTCCCGAAAATGCACCTTATACCCGTCAGGCAAAAATCATAATTGAATGGAAGCAAGATCGTAATTCGGATAAAGTTTGGTTCAGAGCCACAAGTGATAACTTAGTTATTCAGCCTCCGCCAGGTCCCACAAAAATTAAAAAAGAGTAAAATTTATGAATTAAATTGGAAGTGATAATAAGATGATAACAATAATTTAAAAAGGAGCTACAATGAAGAAAAAATTCATTTTTATTTTTTTCTCGTTAATTTCAGCTGTTCTAAGCTGCTTAAACTCTCAAGATGTCTATGTATCAAAGATTGAAGTTCTGTCCCCACGACAGGGCTCTATCTGGTATGTAGGAAATACCTACCAGATAAAATGGCAAGCAATCGGAGTTACTCACAGGCAGAATGTCTCCCTCTGGCAGGGGACTCAAAAAATCATAGATATAGCTAAAGATGTTAGTGGTGGCACTTCCAACTGGACAATTCCAATTAGCATTTCTCCAGGGAACTATAAGATAAAAGTTGAATGCACCGCTCCATGCGGAGGAATAGTAGGTGAAAGTAATTTCACAGTTAGAGGACCCACCTACTTTCCTGATATTGTATTTATATCTGGCTCTGCGAGAGTAATTGATAAAAGTAATAGATACAGAGTAAAGGTTCAAATCACAATTAAGATTAAGAACAATTCTCGAGCTCAATTATATCCGTTTTTGACCGAGCAAGGGAAAACCGCCTGTGGAGGAAGTGGATGCGTCAAAGTCTCACTTACTTCTAAATATCCAATACGTTAAGGCTTGAGAGACGACAGCAATGTGACTTCCCAATTTTGAGTTACAGCGTTAGCGGTTTCTTTATTATATCGCCCGTAAAGGTCTTAGGCTCTACAATTACTATGAGCCCTTCAGAAATACATGATGGGCAAAAGATAAGTTCAATAGAATTTGATGTTCATAATTTGACAAATCATTCTATTAAGAATCTTAGGGTCAGAATACTCGAACCATCTACCAAGGATTGCACTGGAATGGTGCAAACCCCTGATAACAGAAATGTAAATATTAATCCAGGAATCCAGCATATCAGACTTAATGGCTTTAGTAGTAGTTTTAAAAAGCCATCTGGAAACGAGAGAGGCTTAACTGTTTCAATTGATTCACCAAAAGGTGGACTTCTATCATTTGGATATAAAGCGCTTATAGAGATTAAACCTGGTGTATACAAGTTAGCACAATGAAAAAACTTTCAATATTGAGCCCGATAGACATTTTTTCTATAAAAGTAAAAGAGATGAACATAAAAATAGAATGGTTTCCTCTAAAGAGGAGACAATGATAAAAACTATAATTTCAAGATTTACTAAGTTCTTTATGATTTTTTTTATCTTTTTGGCTGGTTGTCTCCAGGAGGTAACTCCTCCCAACCCTTCTCCAAATACAGGAATAATTGAAGGCTCGGTTAAAGATGCTTCAAATGGGAATCCAATTACCAACGCAATTGTTTACATTGAAGGGAGAATCCTCAGAACAATAACAGATTCTTCAGGAAGATACAGAATAGGGAATGTTCCTCAGGGAACACAAATTGTTCATGCAGAGGCACAGGGATACAGTTCCCAGAGTCAGAGAGTTAATGTTAGAGAGAACATAACAGTAACTCTTGACTTTCTTTTATCACCTTCTACGCCTTTGGAAGGAAATACCTATTATGTTTCTCCTGATGGTAGCAATTCAAATCTTGGGACAAGGGAAAGACCATGGGCAACACCAGGATACGGCTCAAGACAACTAAGACCAGGAGACACTTTAATAATTCTAGGAGAGAAATTTGTCCTCCAGAATTATGACGATGACATAATAAATCCATCTTCTGGAAGGGAAGATGCCTGGATAGTAATAAAGGGTGAGGATGGCTCCCGTCCTGTTCTTGCAGGAAGAAATAATCTTCTCACAGCAATTAATTTATCAGGTGTGAGCTATGTCCGAATAGAAAATCTTGAGATAACCCACGATTCATCTGTTTCTGGAACTGCTCTATTCTTTAGGGATGGAATTGAAATCTTAGGAAATCCTTCCTCCCACATTGTTTTAAAAGATTTATACATTCATCACATTGATGAATTTGGAATGAACATTCAGGATGTTGATGACCTTCAGATTATAAATTGCAGGATTGAGCATTGCGGTTTTGGAGCCCTTGGAGGTCCCTCTGGGAATTACGGAGGGTGGAGGAATGTAAAAATTCAGGACTGCAGACTCTCTTACAGTGGTCATTACTATCAGGGAGGAGACGGTTCCAATCGTCCCTATGACCGTCGCGATGGCTTCGGTATAGAACCTTCAAAAGGGCCTATTCTAATTGAAAACACTACTGCAGAGCACAATTTCGGAGACGGGATTGATTCAAAAGCAGATAACACATTTATAAAGAGATGCATTGTATCAAACAACTCTTGTGATGGAGTAAAACTCTGGGGAACAGGAAGCAGAATTGAAAACACTCTTATTTATGGGAGGGGGGACGGAAACAGCGAAACTACTCCGTGGTCAGCAATTGTAATTGATCAGGTAGAAAAAGCAGATTCAATTTTTGAAATTGTTAATGTCACTTTAGACGATTCTCTTGGAGGAAATTATCTTATGTATGTTCAGTATGGGAGTAATGTTCCAGTAAAAGTTCTAATTAGAAACACAATCTTTTCGGGTAGGGGTCCAAATTCTCACATCTATATTGGAGGTTCTGTAAATCTTTCCACAGACCACAATCTCTTTTATCTCCCTCAATCGGGATTAGTTCTTGAACATGGAAGTAAAGTTTACACTCAGACAAATATTAGGGAACTTGGAGAAGTAAATATCTACGGTGATCCTCTTTTTATCATGCCTGCCTGGGGTTCAAACGGAGATTGTCATCTAAAAAATGGAAGTCCTGCAATAGACAGGGGAACACCAAATTCTGCACCCTCTGTAGATTTAGATGGAAAACCAAGACCTCAGGGGCAGGGATTTGATATTGGAGCATATGAAAAATAATTTCAAAATTTTAGGAGGAGATATGAAAAAATTTGAAGTTCAGCTTTTAAGGGTCTTAATTGGTTTAATTTTTTTGACTCTTTTTGTGTTCTCTTTATTTTCCCAGGAAAAGATCAAAGTTATAAAACCCAATGGAGGAGAGACTTATTATGTTGGATGGAAGCAGTATATCTTCTGGCAAACATGGGACAGGAGCAATAACCCTACTAATTATGGTAAAGTGACAATAGAGTATTCTTCTGACGGCGGAGCAAGCTGGCAAAAAATTGTCAAGGATTATCCCAATAGCAAAGGATATTTATGGACGGTTCCGAATGTTCTTTCCTCTAATTGCAGGATAAAAATTAGATGGGAGTGGAAAGCAACAGGAGGAAATGTTCAGTATACAATAGTTGCAGATGACATTACTGACGGAACCTTTGCTATGAGAAATCCTCCCACTGTAAATGTCAGAATTGTAAGACCAAATGGAGGAGAGACAATGTTAGCAGGCTCATTGGCTGGAATAAAATGGGACGTCAAGCTCAACAACAGCCCCTGCTATGAAGGAAATTCATCCCTATATTACTCAATTGACAACGGAACAAACTGGAATCTCATAGCAAGAGACTTAAAAATTGACTCTCGAATTGGAGTGGGAGCTTACACCTGGCAGGTTCCTCATACCAACTCAACAAGATGTAAGTTAAAAGTGGTATGGACTAAGATAGGTATGTGGAGAGACGAAACTCTAACAGGAAGCGACGAGACCGACAGTGTATTTACAATAAGCACTCGATGATTTTATATCTTCAAAGTATTGGCAGATAGGATTTGGGAATTAAAGATTTGAATGGAGGTTTTAAATGTTTAAGAAAAGTTTCATGATTTTAATCGGGGTTTCAGTTTTATCTTTCTCTCTTCTCCCTTCCTATTACCTGCTTTTTTCTCAGGATAAAGAGCCGACTCGTTTCTTCCTTGATTTTGTTGATGCATATCTTGTCTATGAGCCTGGCTCAAGAATTCTTCAAATTGCCACTGAAGGGAATGTTCTCTCCTATGGAGGAGACTGGGAAAAATGCAATATGAAACCGTACCTCTTTCATCTGAGAAAGAAGGGATGGAAGGACTTTTACTAGAAAGTTAATACAAGCAGAAAGGAAGCATACATGGTAAAAGGTGGAACATTCTGCCAGCTTGGAGGTGAAGAGAAGAAACTTCCTTTTACAGTGGATGTTGTTGGAAATCCTGAAAATCCAACCCGTTTCTTCATAAGATTTGGTCAATATGGAGCATACCTTGTCTACGAGCCATCATCAAATATACTTCAGATTGCAGCGGTAACAGTTCCAGGTGGAGGAGTGGTTCTTTCCTACGGAGAAGACTGGAAGAGATGCAAGGTTTATCCCTATCTTCTCCATTTCAAGCAGAATGTATGGAAGGGATTCTTCTGGAAGGTTAACACAAGCAGGAAAGGAGCGTGGAGGACAACAGGTGGAACAATTTGCAAGATTGGAGGCTCTGATACACCTCTTCAGATGAGAGTTAGAGTGGTGGAATGATTGAAGGGTTCAGGGAGCGGGGCGTTCCGCCCCGCTCCCAAAGTATCATTGAGAAAGGAGAAAAATTATGAGGTCAAGATTTTTAATTCTGACTTCACTCTTCTTTCTCTTCAACCTCTTTATCTATGCTCAAAAAACCATTCAGCATACCCCTTTTGTCAGATTCACTCATGGAGAAAAGATTGAGATAAGGGGAACGGTCAGTGGAGAGGTTGAATGGATGAGGTTTTATTTTAGATATGAAGGTCTGAATCAGTTTCAGGTAAGGGAGATGAGCAAAGAGAATGGGACATTTGTTTTTGAATTAGACACCTCTATTTTGCTTTCCCTTCAATTTGAATATTATCTATCAGCAAAGGTAAAAGATAAAATAATCAATTATCCTGCAGATGCGCCATCAATGACAGTAAAAGTAACTGGAGAAAGTAAAGAACCTCTTCCTGAAATTCCTCAGGAATTTCCATCTCCTGAGGAAGAGGAGAAAAAATTCAAATTGCCTTTATCAGTCAATGGAAGTGTTCAAAGCAGGATAGCTCAGAAGGAAGAAGTTGAAGGAGAGAAGAAAACAAATGCAAGTGGAAATCTGAGGGTTTTTCATTCATATCAAAAAGAAGGGGCTTTTTCCTTTGACTTTGACTCAAACTTCAACTACACAAACACACCAGTTGAAGGAGATAAAAGTTTTGACCTATCCAACATGATGCTTGCTCTTTTAAAGGATAATCACACTCTAAGAGCGGGAGACATAAACATAAATGAGTCTGAATACACAGTCTCAGGACTTGGAAGAAGAGGGATGGAATACATTTTTGACAATCAGAAAGTATATTTTCATTTATTCGATGTAAGCTCCCAACAACCAAAAGGATTCAAAGGATTTGGTATCCCCAAATCAAACATATCAATTCTGGGAGGAGCAATTGGATACAGATTCTTCAATGATAAAGTCTCACTGAAAGCAATTTATCTCTCAGGAAAAGATGACCCCTCTCAAGGAGTAAACACAGGCTCATCCCCATACTATCAGAGCAGAAAAGGAAATGTAATGTCAATAGTTGAAGAGACAAAGCTATTTGAAAATAAGCTGAATTTAAAAGCTGAATTTGCAAAAAGCAAATACGATGGAGACTTAACTGATGATATTGGAGCTCAATCAGACAATGCATACAACTTAGGAGCGGGATTCAACTACGGAGGTTTAAGTATTGGAGCAAATTACAGATACACAGGAAAAGATTTCAATCCGATAGGATTTCAGAGTTTCACCTCAGACAGAAAAGGATATGAAGCATTAGCAGGATTTACGAAAGGAATAATGAATCTAACAGGCTCCTACATCTTTGAAAGGGACAATGTAAAAGGAGACCCATCTCAACTCACAACAAAGAACGGAGCGGGAAATCTATCATTAGCCTTCACATTCTCTCCAAAAGTATCGTTGAATCTTGGATATAAAAGGAGTAAACAGAAGACCCTTCAGAATGAAACAGAAGTATCAGGCCAGGACTATCTCACAAATGAATACAGTAGCTCTCTAACATTGAATCTGAATGAATCCTCAAGCTTGAATTTAGCTCTCACAAACTCAACCCTTTCAAGCAAATCATCTCCTGAAAGTGAAACATCAGCACTTACCTTCAACATAGGAGGAGCCTTCAGAAAAGGTGAGAGACTGACTTTAAACCCTATGATTGGATACTCAAAAACATTGAACAAATTTACTAATGAAAAGAATCTGAACTACAACACCCTTCTAACAGGAGAGATAGCATTCATACCGAAAGTATTCTCCCTTATATTCTCAAGTTCCTTCAATCGCTCAGAGACAAGCACTTCTGCAACAGACACATTTGACACAACAGGAGGGCTGAATCTCTATCTTGACAAACTAATAAAATTTGGAAGCATAATTCTATCAGTAAAAGGTGGGTACAATCTGAACAAGGTTGATGAAGAAAAGATAGCTGATTACAAGATTTTCTTCCAGCTTGATTTTTCATTTTAAAGGAGAGAGAAAATGAAGAGGCAAAATTTAAAAGTTAAAAGGCGAAAGGAAAAAGGCAAAATTCAAAATTTAGAGGATA
>FMSI01182705.1_pt1 | contig 20691 bp, 16 predicted proteins | sample 1504471 | NCBI WGS metagenome assembly FMSI01 (sample SAMEA4475357, study PRJEB15587) | soil metagenome | biome: Soil; feature: Field | place: India | collected 2015-03-11 | depth 0 m
GCTTTGCGCCTGAAGGCCTATCCATGGATCAGGGGAGCCACAAACCTATTGACAAAATTCACGAACATAATATAATATAAAGCCTACTGTTACTGTTTGGTTTTTCCCTTAGAGGTTAGTCAGCGGAGAAACAGAATTTCGATGGTGGCTAACAAGTATATCTACCGATAGTGGCTCTGGGTTAAGTTACTGTTGACACAGTAACTCCGGAGTCACGGTCTTAAAAAGACGGTTCTTGCCCTTCATTTCCATTCCCATCTGTTAAATTTCTAGCTTCGGCAAAAGTTCCCTACATCTTTGTTTGGCATTTTCATATGAAAGGGGGTGTTTTACAGATAAGTTACAGCTAAAAGACGGTACTCTCACAACGTACAAAATCAAACGCAAAAACGATAACGTAAGGAGATTAAATAATGAAAAAAGGTATACTGTTCGCCTTGGTTGTCTTGGTAGTTGGCTCGTTGGTATTTGGGGCATGCGCAAAGCCCTTACCACTCGAGACCATTAAGCTGACCTACAGCAATTTTTTTCCACCTACCCATTTGCACTCAATACTAGCAGAGAAATTCTGTCAAGAAATAAATAAACGCACCAAAGGCAAAGTGGAGATAACCCATTACCCTGGGGGCTCGTTAACACCAGCGGCGGGGGTCTACGATGGGGTGGTCAAAGGCATATCTGATATAGGTATGTCTTGCTTAATGTATACTGTTGGCCGCTTTCCGGCATGCGAACTGATCGATTTGCCTCATGGTTATCCTAACGGTTGGGTAGCCACCATGGTGGCTAATGACTTCTATAACAAATTCAAACCTAAAGAATTTGATGATGTTCATGTGCTATATTTCCATGCCCATGGTCCGGGAGTAATTTTCACCACCAAGAAGCCGGTACGCAGGTTGGAGGATCTTCAAGGTTTGCAAATACGGGGTACTGGTGTGGGTGTGAAGATAGTTGAGGCACTCGGCGCCAAAGGTGTTGGGAAACCACAACCCGAGGCTTATGAGTTAATGTCCAAAGGCGTAGTTGATGGCAGCTTCGCACCCCGCGAGGTACTCAAAGGATGGAAACAAGCTGAAGTGGTGAAATACGTTACCCTCTGTTACGATGTGGGCAATACCACCAACATGTTCGTGGTTATTAACAAAGAGAAATGGAATGCACTTCCTGCTGATGTGAAAAAAGTTTTCACAGAGGTCAGCGAGGAGTGGATTGAGAAGCATGGCAAGGTCTGGGCTTACTATGATAAAGCGGCTACCGATTACTTCTTGAGTTTTGAGGGCAGAGAGCTTATCAAACTGTCAGCAGGGGAGATGAGTAGGTGGGTAGCAGCTACCAAGCCGCTGATAGATAAGTATATACAGGAAAAAACGGCTTTAGGACTACCTGCTGCCGATTTTGAGAAATACCTTATCGAGAGGGTAGGCCACTGGGCTAAGAAGTCACCAAGCGAGGAGGCTTCTTTTGAGTGGGTGGAAAAAGAGCTGGTAACGAAGTAGAAGCTGGCGTTTAGTGATTAGCGGATATCTCCGGGGTGCTCGATGGTGAGGTAAGCCCATTCGGGCACCCCAGTTTGGACATTCGTGGGATGGTGAATAGACTGGATAGATTTGAGAAGTTAGTTAATTGCTTGAGCAGCTGGCTTAACTGGGTTGCTGGCGTTGCTTTAGTGGGCATGCTGGTTCTTATTCTGGCTGACGTAATTGGGTCAAAGCTGTTCAACTGGCCGTTGCCCGGTGCCTTTGAGATAGTCAGTTTCTCATGTGTAGTTGTAATTGCCTTTGCAATAGCGCAGACTCAGATCATCAGAGGCCACATCGAAGTGGAGTTTCTAACAACTAGGCTTCCAGGCATAGCCCAAAGAGTTATTGGGGGCATCATTTACCTTGCAGGCATGATATTATTTGCCTTTATCGCCTGGACAAGCTACGAGTTCGGCCGGACGCTTCAGGTTAGTGGCGAAGTTTCAATGACGGAGCGGATACCATTCTATCCGTTTGTATACGGGATAGCCTTTTGTTCTGTCATGGTTTTCCTGGTGTTGCTAGTGCAGGGGATTAGAACAGTAACGAAGATGAAGGAATGAGCCCAGTCGGCATTGGCGTCATAGGCATTCTTATTCTAATCATCCTTTTCCTTTTACGGATGCCGGTTGGCTTTGCTATGGCTCTGGTAGGCGTTGCCGGCTTTAGTTTTCTAGTTTCGCCACAGGCTGGGCTTAGCATCCTGGCTCGAGATATGTTTTACACATTTTCCTCTTATTCACTTACTGTGATCCCGATGTTTGTATTGATGGGCTCAATTGCTTCTGCCTCAGGGATCAGTCAGAGACTTTATGAAGCTAGCAATTCGATGTTGGGGAGGTTGCGTGGAGGTTTAGCTATTGCCACTGTTGTTGCTTGTGCAGGCTTTGCAGCCATCTGTGGTTCAACCACTGCTACGGCTGCGGCCATGGGCAGGGTATCATTACCTGAAATGAAGAGGTACCACTACAATGATTCGCTGGCTACCGGGGCTGTGGCTGCTGCTGGCAGCTTGGGCATACTTATCCCACCCAGCACTATCTTTATTGTATATGGGATACTAACGGAACAATCGATTGGCAAACTTTTTGTGGCCGGCGTTTTCCCCGGACTGATTCTCGCTAGCCTTTTTGCGCTTACAGTTGCGGTTGTCTGCTGGCGTAATCCATCGCTTGCTCCGGCCGGTGAACCAACGAGCTGGAAGGAAAAGATAAGCGGGCTCACGGGAGTTATCGAGACGCTGGCCTTGTTTGTCTTAGTGATAAGCGGGCTTTTTTTAGGCTGGTTCAGTCCGACTCAAGCTGGAGGTATTGGTGCTGCGGGCGCATTGCTTATCGGTCTGGTGACACGCCAGCTGACCTGGCATGGGTTTTTGAGTGCTATTAAAGATGCACTGCGCATAACCTGTATGGTCATGGTCATAGTTGCTGGGGCTACGGTATTTGGGCACTTTATGGCGGTGACTAAAATCCCGCTTGTACTGTCGGAGTGGGTAATAAGTCTCCCACTTCCACCAATGGCTATTATGGGTGTTATTGTTCTTATCTACATGTGTGGCGGTTGCTTTATGGACGCATTGGCACTGATTACACTTACCATTCCAATATTCTATCCTGCAGTTGTAGCTCTTGGATTTGACCCGATTTGGTTTGGTGTAATCATTGTGCTAATTACAGAGATGGGCGTTATAACTCCACCTGTAGGTATTAACGTATACGTAATCAAGGGTCTTGCTCAGGACGTACCCCTAGAAACCATCTTTAAGGGTATATTTCCGTTCCTTGCAGCACTTATACTTATGGTTGTTATATTGATGCTTTTTCCCCAGGTTGCTACCTTCTTGCCCAGTCTGACCACGTATTAGGTAATTATTTGTTAGAAAGGATATCCTGGAACGATGACAACTATATCGGAAATGCTGGCAAAGAATGCCGCAATATATCCGCATGATATAGCACTTGTTGAGTTGAGGCCAAGCAAGGGAGTACGGAAGGAAATTAACTGGAGGGAGTTAAATGAAAGGGTAAATAGATTGGCCAATGTTCTTAAAGGCAGGGGAATTGGTAAGGATGACAAGGTTATACATTGGATGATGAACTCTATTAACTGGCTGGAGGCTTATTTTGGAATTATAAGAACCGGGGCGTGGGCGGTTCCACTCAACTTTAGATTCACCAGCAGAGACTTAAAATATTGTGCTGATATAGCTGAGGCAAGAGCTATAATCTTAGGGGAAGAGTTCATCGAAAGGGTCGAGTCGGTACGTGCAGACTTACCCACAATACAACATTATATACTGGCCGGGAAAAGTCGTGCTCCGAACATGGAAAGCTTCGAAGACTTAATAGAAAGTTCCTCGTCCGCCCCTGTGGATATTGAGTTGAATGAGGAGGATGAGTGTGGTCTTTATTTCACTTCAGGTACAACCGGAGCACCTAAGCCGATACTACTAACGCATGGAAACATGGTCTGTGCTGCTGTTGTTGAAAAGGCTCATCATTATCAGACTCATGAGGATAACTTTGTTATACTGCCGCCTTTATATCATACTGGTGCCAAGATGCACTGGTTCGGCAATTTACTTGTGGGTGCTAGAGCTACGATTCTAACCGAAATTAATCCTCGAAACATATTTGAGGCAGTGGATAAGGAGAGAGGAACAATAGTATGGTTATTAGTGCCTTGGGTTCACGATATTTTGGTGGCACTGGATACAGGTGAATTACGGAAGGATGACTATGACCTGAGCTGCTGGCGGCTCATGCATATCGGTGCTCAGCCAGTACCTCCCAGCTTGGTTCAGCGTTGGAAAAAATATTTTTCAGATATGCAGTATGATACTAACTATGGTTTGAGCGAGGCTACGGGTCCAGGGTGTGTCCATTTAGGCATAGAAAATGAGAGGAAAGTTGGAGCTATCGGAAAAGCAGGCTTTGGCTGGCAGGTGCGCATTGTTGACGAGCAAGGAAGAGATGTAGCCCACGGACAGGTTGGCGAGTTAATTGTCAAAGGTTGTGGCGTTATGAAGGGGTACTATAAAAATCCCGAAAAAACTGCTGAGACTATAAGGGATGGCTGGTTATACACTGGCGATATGGCAAAAATGGATGAAGAGGGATTTATTTATCTGGTTGATAGAAAGAAAGACGTGATAATAACCGGCGGTGAGAACATTTATCCTGCAGAGGTAGAGGAAGTCCTCCATAGTCATCCCAAAATATACGACGTGGCTGTGATTGGGGTTCCTGATGAAAGACTTGGTGAGATAGCTGTTGCTATAATTGACCCGAGACCTGGTGAAACGTTAACCGAAGCTGAAGTATTTACATTTTGCGAGCAAAACCTGGCCAAACACTACAGGCCTAGGCGTATTATCTTTGACAAGGTGCCGCGCAATCCTACTGGCAAGATAGAAAAGCCAAAGTTACGGCAGAAATACAGCTGTTCGCAGCTCAAATAGGCTTTTTGAAACTTCCCGTAATTGTTTTTGACCTGTTAGCTTGTACTTGTTTTCATCTTTTATCACGAAAAGAGAGATGGGCTGGCGACTTTGCAGGGTGATTTTTAAGGACTTGGCTTTGAGCGGCTGGAACCATTAAAGGATGAGGGACAGGTCTTGTGCTGGTGGATACACTGAAAAGCTGATAAAATCGAGAGGTTTGCCGTCCTACCGTTTACGATTAGGTCAGCCTGATTTCGAAAGGATTTAGCGTGAAAAAAGTTTTCTACGGGTGGTGGATAGTAGTAGCAAGCTTTTTCATTGCTTTCTATATTGGTGGTACTATATTTTTCGGGTTTACAGCTTTTTTTGAGCCGATAGTGCAAGAATTTGGCTGGAGTTACACGGCAGTCTCGATTGGTGTGGCGTTGCGCGGCTTAGAGATGGGGATTATAGCTCCGCTTATGGGTTTTCTAGCTGACCGCTTTGGTTCGAGAAAATTGGTTTTATTTGGGGTTATTACGGTGGGGTGCGGGCTTATTCTTATTAGTCAAACCCGGTCGCTTGTCATGTTATACGTCGGTTTTCTCCTGCTGTCATTGGGAGCAGGTGGTTGTGCCAGCGTAGTATTATTTACTGCGGTGGCTAACTGGTTCAAGAGAAATATTGGTAAGGCGCTTGGTATCGCCGCTTGCGGCTTCGGTGCTGGTGGACTGATTGTACCCTTAGTTCCCTGGCTTATAGATATCTATGGGTGGCGCGCTGCCCTGGTGATTCTGGCGTCGGGAATGTGGTTGGTTGGAATCCCTTTAGCTTTTGTCATTCGCGATAAACCTGAGCAATATGGTTATTTCCCCGACGGAGATGTGATGCCTGCCATGGCATCAAGTTCCCAAATTAAACTGCACGAAATAGAAAACAGTTTCATGGAGGTCATGAAAGGGAAGACTTTATGGTTTATAAGCCTTGCAGAGGTAGTGCGATGGATGATCCTGACTGCAGTTGTAGTCCATATTATGCCTTATCTAACTAGTATTGGAGTATCACGGGCAAACGCTGCTCTTGTAGCAGCAGCTATTCCCTTAGTAAGTCTTGTCGGTAGATTCGGATTTGGCTGGCTTGGGGATACCTTTGATAAAAGATATCTTATGGCTATTACTTATGGCCTAACAGGGTTAGGAATGCTTGCACTATCATATTCATATATGTGGCTAGCAATGTTCCTTTTTATTATATGCTTTTCTCTAGCCCATGGTGGTGGTGTCACTTTGAGGGGGGCCATGATGAGCGAATATTTTGGCAGAAGTTCTTTTGGAAAATCACTCGGGACGATAATGGGTGTTTCCTCAATTGGTGGTATCCTGGGGCCCATTCTGGCTGGATGGACTTTCGATGTGAGAGGAAGCTACCAGCTCATATGGTTGTTTTTTTGTGGGCTTACTGCTGTCTCAGTTACCGTCATACTCATGGTCAAATCATCATCAAGATACAAGTTAGAGCCTGGAGACTAAATTGGATATTAGTTATTGTGTTGTCATTTCTGGTGCCAAACTTGACAGCTCGAATCCTTTCGGATAAATTAAAATCTCTGTATTATGATATAAGCTGTCTGTCCGTAAAGAGGTTTCTATTTTAATGGAGGTTACAGACCTATGTACAGATTTGGAATAGCTGGCTATATGTTGTGTGTCACCTTACTTTCAGCAGTAATTGGTGGCTTGGTAGTGCAACCAGCGGCGTTTGCTTTACAAAGCAATGATGGTGAAATATTTGTGCTGTCGCCAAGTCAGAAGTCGCCATCTAATGAACAGATCGTGCTTACCTGCCAGTACCCAGTGCTGAGCAGTTATGCTGGCGTATATTTCGCCTATAACATTGAGCTGCAGTACACTGGTGGTGAACAACCACGCCTGTTTGACCTCAGAGTTAAGGTGCCTTCTGGTTTTAACTACTCCATAACTCCGGGATATGGTGAAGGAACAGAGATAGCTGCCATCCGTCTTGACCCTAAAAAGACCTACCCTGATACAGTTAGGCTTACGGTGAGACCTTATGTCTGGCTGACGCCGGAGCCGGGGGAATACACAGTGGTAGTAGAAGCTATTTCCGGAGAGCTTAGAAGCAACATTGAACTTAAAGCCATAGTTACCGCCAAGTATGACCTTGAGCTGAAAACGGAGACCGGTCGACTAAATACTAACGCCACTGCTGGTACGGATAATTACTTAAAGATAACAATTACCAACACTGGTTCGGCGAACTTAGAGAAAATTGACTTCAGCTCAAAGATAACCGGCGGACCGGCTGGCTGGAGTGTCACATTTGACCCCAAGAAGATCGATTCGTTACCGGTAGGGGGCACACGAGAGGTTCAAGTCAACATAAAACCTGATAAAAAGACTATATCTGGCGATTACATGTTGACTATATCAGCTGAGCCCGAGTCCAAATACGCATTTGATAGTTTGGATATCAGGGTGACTGTGCTAACACCTACCATCTGGGGCTGGGTTGGGGTCGGTATTGTAGTCCTGGTTATCGCCGGGCTGGCTGTTATGTTTATGAGATTGGGCAGGCGATAAGGAAAATATGAGCCAACAGCCGGTTATCGAAACCATAGATTTGACCAAAGCCTACGGCAATAAGGTAGTTGTAGACAAATTGAATTTGCGTGTCGCCGAAGGTGAAGTATTTGGTTTCCTCGGTCCCAACGGTGCTGGAAAAACCACCACCATACTTATGCTGCTGGGGCTTACTGAACCGACATCTGGTATTGCCAGGGTGTGCGGTTACAACCCAACAAGAGAGCCGCTCAAGGTAAAACATCTTGTCGGATATTTGCCAGAAAAAATCGGCTTCTACGAAGATTTAACTGCCAGGGAAAATCTGGAATATACGGCAGCGCTGAACGGCATACCACGAGAAGTTGCTTCAAGAAAAAGCGATGAACTTTTGAATATGGTTGGTCTTTCAGAAGTCGCGGACAAACGAGTCAGTACTTTTTCCCACGGTATGAAACAACGTTTAGGGATCGCCGACGTTATGATTAAAGACCCTAAAGTGGCATTCCTTGATGAACCTACAGCGGGTATAGACCCGGAAGGTATTGAGCAAGTTCTTACACTTATCAGGAATATGGCGAAGCGGAAGGTTACGGTTGTCCTATGTTCTCACCAGTTATATCAGGTCCAGAAGATTTGTACTCAGGTGGGGATACTGGCCAAAGGCCGTCTGGTAGCTCAGGGGTCGATAAATGAACTTGGTCGAGAGGCTATTGGTGGGGGAAAGTTTAGAATAGAAATTCAGGTTTCGCAGCCCTCCGAGAAACTTATTGATTCTATAAGAAATATCAAAGGTGTGACGGATGTGGAAAGCACCGGTGACTTGTTGTTGGTAAGCTGTGATGAAGACCTGAGGCGTCAAATAGCTAAGGTGGTTGCTGATAGTGACAGCTTTCTGATACAGATGAAGCTTCAAGAGTATGGGCTGGATGAGATATATATGAAGTATTTCCGTGAGGCTTAGTCATGACCGGTTTGATGGCGGTTTTTTGGAAGGAATTGGCTGACCACTTTAATAGCAGACGCTTTATAATTTTATCGCTTCTAGTTTATCTTGCTGGAATAGCTACCATCTATGTGGCTGCTCAAACTATAAGAAGCGGAGTGACCGAAACTACACAGTTCATTTTTTTGAGGCTTTTCATCGTATCTGGAGAAACGTTACCCTTTTCATTTCCCTTTTTCTTTTCACTTTTCATACCCATAGTTGGCATAGCTCTTGGCTTTGATGCTATCAATAGTGAGCGGTCGAGCGGTAACCTCAGTCGCCTTTTGGCACAGCCTGTGTACCGTGATTCGGTAATTAACGGGAAATTTTTGGCGGGACTTATTACATTGTCCATCTTGGTAGTGAGTATAGTGGTGCTTGTCGCTGGTATGGGGCTACGCATGATTGGCGTACCCCCCACCGCTGAGGAGATACTCAGGCTTTTCGCCTTTATCTTCGTTAGTATAATCTACGGCGCCTTCTGGATGTCTTTAGCTGTCCTGTTTTCAATTTTTTTCAGTCGGACGGCTACATCGGCTTTGGCTGCAATAGCCCTATGGATATTCCTTTTCCTATTCATGTCTATGCTTGCCAGGGTCATTGCTGGAGCTATAGTGCCAATTGATGAAAACTCAACCATAGAATTGGTAGTCAAAAACGATGAGATCTACCGGGCTATTAACCGCATTTCACCCACTACTCTCTATGGAGAAACTGTCCAGGTTTTGCTGATGCCAGAGCTAGGGAATCCCAGTCCCACTTTGATGCTGTTAAGCATCTATACTGCCGGTATGATACCAACACCGTTACCATTAGGGCAGAGTTTGTTGATCATTTGGCCTCAATTAACCAGTCTAATAGCGCTGTCCGCGCTGTGCTTTGCTGGTTCCTATATAAAGTTTATGCGTGAGGAAATAAGGTCAACATAGGGCATACCTGTAAGTTGAAGGAAAATTCTGGAAACTCACCCTTGCGGCATGTGATGAAATGATCCTAGAAACTCTTGTTGTCGGCCCCTTTGCCAGTAATTGTTACATTGTGGGCTCGGAATCGAGCAGAAAAGCTATGATTATTGACCCGGGAGCTGAAGCAAGGCGGATTTTAAAGGCCGTTAACGACCTGCGATTGACGGTGCTCTTGATTGTGGCGACCCATGTGCATGTCGACCATGTTGGTGCACTTGCTCCAGTTAAAGAAGCCACCGGTGCTAAGTTTGCTCTTCACCGAGCTGAGGCCAAGGCAGATTTAGGAGTGTTCTCACGCATGCTTGCCTCTATGATGGGCGGCTCTTTCAGCAGTTTGCCTGAGCCGGACTGGTTGTTGAAGGATGGTGACAAGATTAATGTAGATGGCCTGCAGTTCACTGTTATTCATACACCAGGCCACAGTCTTGGTGGCATCAGTCTTTACGGTAACGGGGTTTTGTTTAGTGGCGATACTTTATTTAACTATGGCATCGGCAGGACGGATTTCCCAGGATGTAGCTACGACCAGATAATGGACAGCATTCAAAATAAGCTGATGACCCTGCCGGATGAGACAGTTGTCTATCCGGGACATGGTCCGGCTACGACTGTAGGTGAAGAAAGAAAGGGCAATCCCTTTCTCAGGTGATTGCCCCTTCTTGAGAATATCGTCACTTTCTGTTTGAGCTACCTATAAGTCCGTATGCATTACTAAACGACCCACAGCGGGCACATTACCAGCGTCACCGTGGCTATTAACTTGGCTACGATATGTAATGAAGGGCCTACAGTGTCCTTAAGCGGGTCGCCCACCGTGTCACCAGTAACGCCGGCTGCATGTGCGAATGAGCCCTTACCGAGGATCTTTCCCTCCTCATCCTTAAGTTGTCCATCCTCAATATATTTTTTGGCGTTATCCCAGGCGCCGCCACCGTTATTCATGAAAGAGGCCATTAGTACGGCAGAGAATGTTCCAATCATCAAGAATGATCCCACTGCTGCTGGGGCGCTGAACCCTGTTATTTTGAAATAGGCGAAGAAGACTCCAACAGCTATGGGAAGTAGTACGGGGAGTAATCCGGGGGCAATCATACCTCTCAGCGCTGCCCGTGTGGTGATGTCTACTGCCTTGGCATAGTCAGGTTTCGAAGTTCCGGCCATAATTCCAGGATCAGCCTTGATCTGGCGGCGAACCTCTTCAATGATTTTACTAGCAGCACCACCTACTGACCTGATTGCCCAGGCACTGAAAAGGAAGACCATCAAAATTGCTATTACCGCGCCGATAAGTACTTCAGGGATAACAAGGTTTATGTCGAATAGCTCTCCTTCTCTATGCTGGAACAACAGGACTCTGTCAAAATAGGCCTGAAAGAGGAGGAAACCAGCCAACCCTGCCGAGACCATGGCATATCCTTTAGTCAGGGCTTTGGTGGTATTACCAGCGGCATCGAGGTGGTCTGTAACGCGTCGTATCTTCTCTCCAGCCTTGGTAAACTCATTGATTCCATTAGCATTGTCAGTAATGGGACCAAAGGTGTCTTCAGCCAGTATGAATGGACAGATCAACAGCATTCCCATTGTAGCCACCGCAGTCCCATAAGCACCACTGATCCACCAGGGGAGGTCCAGACCAGAAAGCGTGCCAAACCAGTAGCTGAGCCCCAGTGCAACGCATATAGTCAATGCGGTGGGCATGATGGTTTCGAAACCCACGGACATGCCGGTAACAATTGTAGTTGCCGGTCCTGTCCGGCTGGCTTCAGCGATGCTTCTTGTTGGCTTGTATCTGGCTTCAGTGTAGTACTGAGTTATATAGACTACAAGGATGCTGGCAAGTATACCTATGAGAGCGCATCCCATAAGCCATATCCAGCCCTTAGTCATTGGGGCAAACATCACCCAGCAGATGGCAACGGCTGATAGGGCACACAGAGCAAGCGCTACATAATAGCCACGGTTTAGAGAGGTCATGGGTGGTTCATTTTCACCACGGCTGTATACAGTCAGTATACCCGCCATGCTGGCGATGATCCCACAAGCTCGGAGGACAAGAGGAAAGAGTACCCAGCCCACGGCTACGATAGGGGCAACCCCCGCATTTATGGAAAGGATGTATAGAGCAGCGCCTATTATCATGGCACCGATGTTTTCCGCTGCTGTAGATTCAAACAGGTCAGCCCCGCGGCCAGCACAGTCGCCAACATTGTCACCAACCTGGTCTGCAATCACAGCGGCATTGCGTGGGTCATCTTCTGGAATCCCGGCCTCAACCTTACCAGCAAGGTCAGCACCCATATCGGCAGCTTTAGTGTAGATACCACCACCAAGCTGGGCAAATAGAGCCACCATACTGGCGCCGAAGCCGAAGGCAACAATGAGATGGGGGGCGATTTCAGGTCTGGTAGCACCACCATAGGCGAAGAACATTGCTGTTACGCCGAGTAGGCTGAGCGTAACGATCAGGAATCCAGATACAGCTCCGCCGCGAATTGCTACTGTGATAGCCTTGTCCAGACCGCGGTGTGAAGCAGCAGCGCACCGAACGTTGGACTTAACTGCAATCCACATTCCTACGATCCCAGAGACGCAGGAACAGAAGCCGCCGACAAGAAAAGCCAATGCAGTTCTCCAGCCAAGGCCGAATGGTGTTACCCCCAACATCTCAAGCTCTACAGGGCTGCTCAACCTGGCTAGTATAAACCCGATTACCACTGATATGATGAGAGCGGTTATCCCGATCGTGGAATACTGCCGCTTGATGAAGGCCCAGGCGCCCTCGGTGATTCTGGCATTGACATCTTGCATTTCTGCTGTCCCTGCATCAGCACGGAGAATGTACCTTATAAGAGCTAAAGCGAAGATTATGCCAATCCCACAGCCTACGACCACCACCCAGAAAATACCTGGTATTTGTGCCATAAAAACCTCCTTCCGTTTTGTTAGTTTTGTTTCTTGGAACTAACTTGGTTACTTTCTTGTTGGTCCTGCTGGTTTGACACCTTTTGAGTCAGGCTTTGACCTGGACTTCCAGCCCAGTGCTCATCTAGTGCATCTGCGATTCAGCAAATCTGGTTCGAATTCTTATGACACATAAAACAGGGGCTCTCAAGCAGGATTTTTGAGTGCTCCCTGTCCTATTAGCCATGCCGAGCTATGAGTTTAATATGAAAGCCCACAAAATGTCAACATACATATGAACTAAATGTTAACGTATCCGAACTAGTCTATGAGTCAGAGATTATTCTTTTCCATGATAACCTCTCCTATCTGATAACTAGCTGAGATGAACTGTCTAAAGATAAGGTAACGTTTTTCAGTAATTTATTCATGTTTGGGCCGTGTCTGCCCTAAAGATTTGAAGTTGAGGTCTAAGGTAATGGTTCTATCAGCATTGAACTAGCATCAAATGGAGTAAGGTATATAAGAGAGGGATTCGAACCTGGAAGGGTCATAATGTAATCGTTTCGTTTTTGTGGTGGGCTAGTGTGGACAGTTCCCGAACTTCTTTTTAATAAGAAGCAACTGATTCCAGCCTTACAACAGCTATTAGTGTCATATGATGCTCTGATAGTTCTACCTGAGATGATTGACAACTGTCTCCATAGATGATACACTTGTTCTACGAACACTTGAACTGCTAGTGGGGTTAAGAGCCAAGTATGAGGGTGGGGTATGTTTTTGTCCCACATTTCTCGGTGCAGGTAGAGAGGATTTTCAGAGGTGGTCTAGATGACAAGCCGTTGGTTATCGGTGGCTCTCCGTGTGAAAAAGGGCCTGTTTACGATGCCTCGGCTGAAGCCATTGCCTCGGGCGTGACAATCGGCATGTCTCTAAAACAAGCTTCTGTTCTGTGTCCGGAGGCCTACTTTTTGCCTTCCAGTGAAGGGCTGTACCGGGAGATGTTTGCAAAGGTGCTCGGGCTACTTGAGCGCTTCAGCCCGCTGCTGGAAGCTGAAGGGGTTGGCTGTATCTATTTTGATGCCGGTGGCATGCCGGATGAGAGGAAATTGGCCGTGAAAATTGCTGATGCCATACACGGAGAAATCGGACTCAAATCGCAACTCGGCATTGCCAGCAACAAGTTTGTTGCCCGAACAGCGGCTATGCTTGCTACATTAAATGGTTCGATCATAGTCTCTAGCGGAGGTGAAGCGGCCTTCCTTTCTCCTCTGAAGATAGACATTTTGCCGTGCTCCTTGGAAACCAGGGAAAGGCTTTATCTGTTTGGGATAAAGCTGGTTGGCGAGCTAGCAGCGTTTAATAAGGAAGCGCTGGTAAGCCAGTTCGGCAAGGAAGGGGAACTGCTATATAACCTGGCGCATGGTATAGACTATACCCCGCTGTTACCAAGAAGGACCCCTGAGGTGCTTGTGAAGACCGTACATCTGGATGTGCCGGTAAATAGGCTTTCTGAACTAACTGCGATAGTGAAAAAGGTAGCTGAAGACACCGCTCAGAGTCTTGGGGAAAGACGGCAGGTATGCCGTAAAATCAGCGTGCGACTGATCTCCTCGTCTGGGGTGGCTGTGGAAGAGACCTTCAGTTTGAAACAGCCGACCAGCTCTCCTGAGAAGATGCTGCTAAGGCTGAATGCCGGGCTTTTACGGCTCAAACTCCCAAAAGATATCGAGGAGATTGAGCTATCCTTTGAAGTAGGTATGGACTGGGGAAGCCAGCTTAAGCTGCTGAACGATGCAAAACGCGGTGCTCCAGATGAGGTTTGGAAGAGATTTGCCGGGCAAACTTTGTGCAAAGGGCTTAAAAAGGTCAAAGTCAGAGACCCGGAGGCGTTGTTGCCGGAGGAACGTTACCGGCTTATCGATCTTGAACCAGACAGGTTGTGAAGATGTCCAGGCTGTTTAAAAAGTCACAGGAGCTTAAAGTGAAGACGGATGCTGAAGGCATGCCAGTAAACATCGTCAGAAATAGACGGGCGGAGCGGGTTTCAAAGGTGTTCAGACGCTGGCGAGTTTCAGACAGGTGGTGGGAGAAGGAGGTGAGCAGGGAATATTTCACCATCGAGACTTCTGGCGGCCTTATCTGCGATATTTACAGGGACATGGCAACTGGCGGCTGGTTTCTGAGCCGGATATATGACTAAGAACTGGGCGAGTCCTGAGACGTGTCGGGGGTGGTATGACCGGGTATATCGAGCTTCACTGCCATAGCAATTTTTCCTTCCTGGACGGCGCTTCGCATCCCGAGGAGCTGGTTTTAAGGGCAAAGGAGCTGGGCATGCCGGCGCTTGCCATCACAGACCATGACGGCCTTTACGGGGCGGTGCGCTTCCTTAAGGCAGCAAGGGAGCATGGAGTAAGGCCGATAATCGGTGCTGAAGTTACCCTGGAAAACGGGACACACCTTGTTCTCCTTGCCAGGGACAGTTATGGTTATTCAAACCTGTGCCGGCTAATCAGTTATTCACATCTTAATCAAGAAAAGGGAAAAGCCAGCCTTTCTCCGTCTATGCTTTGCGGCTATTCCCACGGGCTTATCTGTCTTTCGGGATGCCGCAATGGAGAGATAGCAGTACACGTATTAAGGAGCGAAGTAGACGAGGCTTTGAGGAAGGCATGCATGTATGCCGATATCTTTGGCAAGGACAGCTTCTTTATCGAGATCCAGAACCATCTCCTCGAAAATGATGTTGCCCTCTGCGAGCGGATGGTTGAGATAGCCAGAAGGGCTGGGGTGAAGGTGGTGGTGACAAATAACGTCCACTATCACCTGCCTCAAAGACACAGGCTACAGGATGTGCTTGTATGCATTAAAAACAGGACTATCCTGGACAAATCGGCTAAATTCCGCAGAGCCAACTTCGAATACTACCTCAAATCGGCAGAAGAGATGGCCTCTCTGTTTAGGGCATATCCCGAAGCCTTAGAAAACACCATCCTTATAGCTGAAATGTGCTCTACAGATCTGGACTTCAGTAAATACCGCTTCCCTGACCTTGAGCTACCCGATGGCCGGACGGCCATGGGGTACCTCAGAGAGCTTTGCTATCTTGGGGCTGAAAAGAGGTACAGACCGCTCACCCCTGAGGTGATCAACCAGCTGGAGCATGAGCTTGGAGTCATCGAGAGGATGGGGCTTGCCGGCTATTTTCTCATCGTCTGGGATATAGTCAGGTATGCTCAGGAGAAGGGGATAGCGGTCAGAGGTAGAGGATCAGCTGCTGATTCAATGGTGGCTTACGTGTTGGGGATAACCGCCGTTGATCCCTTGAGGTATAACCTGCTTTTCGAAAGGTTTTTGAATGAGGAGATGAAGGGGACTCCGGACATTGACATAGATATCTCCACCAGCCGCCGCGAGGAACTCATTCAGTATGTCTACCAGAAATATGGGCATGAGCATAGTGCGATGGTGGCAAACGTGGTCACCTTCCAGGCAAGAAATGCGGTGAGGGAAGTGGGCAAGGTTCTGAGCATACCGCAGCACCTCATCGACAGACTGGCAAAATCTCTGGACTGCTATTCGGCTTCAGAAATACCACAGAAGGTGACTGAATTGGGCGAATTCAAGTGCAATTCCAGCCTACCGTGGCAATACTTCATTTCCTTATGCCGTGAGATAGCTGACTTTCCCAGGCATCTCTCCATTCATGTGGGTGGTATGGTGATCAGCTCATGTCGGCTTATTGACATCATCCCACTAGAACCGGCGACAGCCCCGGGAAGGGTGGTTACCCAGTGGAACAAGGACGATATCGAGGAGGTCGGGCTGGTAAAGGTTGATCTTCTGGGGCTGAGGGTGCTGTCTCTCATTCACGATGCACTAAAGCTTATAGAAAGGCACAGAGGTATAAATCTTGACCTCGACTGTATTCCGTTGGATGACCCCAAGGTGTTCGAAATGCTGCGGAAGGCGGATACCGTTGGAGTCTTTCAGGTGGAGAGCCGAGCGCAGATGCAGACCCTCCCCAGGATGAAGCCGAACTCGCTTGATGACCTTGTAGTAGAGGTGGCTGTGGTAAGGCCAGGACCCATACAGGGCAAGATGATCCATCCTTACTTGAAAAGAAGGCAGGGGATGGAGAGGGTGGAATACCTTCACCCCAAACTCAAACCAATACTTGAGGAGACCCTGGGAGTGGTCCTGTTCCAGGAGCAGGCGATAAGGATAGCAGTGGAGATCGCCGGCTTTACACCCGGGGAAGCCGATAGATTAAGGAGGGCGATGGGAAAGCAGCGCTCTAGGGAGGAGATGGAGAAAGTCAGGGAAAGGTTCATCAGCGGTGCCGTCGCAGGAGGTGTTGACAAAATGGTTGCCAATCAGATTTTCGACCAGATCTCCTCATTTGCCTCCTTTGGCTTCTGTAAGAGCCATGCTGCGTCGTTTGCCAGGACATGCTACGAATCGGCATACCTTAAAGTCCATTATCCGGTTGAATTCTACTGCGCGTTGTTGAATAACCAGCCTATGGGCTTTTATTCTCCAGAGGTTATCGTCAACGATGCCAGAAGGCACGGCATAAAGGTGCTGCCGGTGGACATAAACAGAAGCTATCCGGAGTGTGCCATAGAAGACGGTAGTATCAGGCTAGGTTTCAGGTATGTTAAAGAGGTTGGGGAAAGCACTTCGGCAAAGATAGTTCAAGAAAGGGAAAACGGGCACTATTCTTCGCTCGAGAACTTCTACAGACGCACCAATCTCAGCAAAGAGGTCATGGAAAACTTGATACTTGCCAGCGCCTTCGATTCCTTCGGGGTCAGTAAAAGACAGCTTCTCTGGGAATTAGGGCTGCTGATAAAAGAGAAACCTTGGCTTCTGCCTCTGAATTTACCTAGGGAAAACGTGTCCCTCCCTGAGATGACGCCGCTAGAGCTGATAGTGGCTGAGTATAAAGTCCAGGGCTTTTCATCGAACCGTCACCCTATGGAGAGCCTGAGAGCTCATATTTCTAGGGACGGCGTTTTACGTAGCTCCGATATAGCTAGGCTTTTCCGTGGGACGAAAATGCGCGTCGCTGGCTTTGTGGTGGCAAGGCAGATGCCGCCCACGGCAAAGGGGATGTGCTTTCTTACGCTCGAGGATGAGGATGGATTAATAAATGTAGTAGTGAGGCCGCAGGTCTACCGCAAATATCGTCAGCCGATAAGGTTGGAGCCGCTTTTGGTGGTTGAAGGAAAGCTGGAGAAGAAAGATGGAATAATAAACATCGTTGCTGATAGTATTACCCCTCTTCGCCTGGAGAGGATGCGTCAGCAGGCCCTTTATCCCGAGCCTTCTTCTGCCTGATATAGTCGGGGAAAAGTGCCGGCTGGGACTGCATCAATACATCTATATCACGGGCGTTCCTCACACCGTAATCGGAATAGCAGTTGTTGAACAGCACGTGAAGCTGCCTAACTTTCGAGGCAAGATAGCCAAGCTTTGGTAGCCATTCGCTTAGCTCCTCTTTTGAATACAGGTACTTAAATCTCTCGACGACGGTTATGCCCTTTTTCTCCCAATTCTCCTTGTTTCTACCGTGAAAGCGCACCACAGCGATATCGGATGTGGCCTCGGCTACCGGTGGAACAGAGGAGCGAAAGCCCTGCGGCTCATCCACGCAGACGTAGATAAGGTTGTTTTCTCTGAGAAAATTAAATGTGTCCTCTTTTCTCTGCTCCGAAAGCCAGGTACCATTGCGGAATTCTATTGCCAGCCGATATTTTGTCAGGCGTTCGCGGCACTCGTGTATGTGTTCTCTGGCGGCTTTCCCTGGGACAAACCACTCCGGAAATTGAAACAGGACCACCCCAAGCTTGCCAGTGCTCTCTAACGGTAAGAGGGCTTCGCAAAACTGCTGCCAAAGTGTGTCTTTAGCTTCTTGCGGGAGGTCACGGTAGTAAATGTTGGCACCATAAGAAGGTGGCAATGTGGCTCTGACAGGCTTCGGCAGTGCAACAAGCTGAGTGGGATGGATGGTAAATATTCTGAACGCCTTCACATTAAAGACAAAGGTCGGAGGTGTCCGCTCTACCCAGAGTCGCGCCGTCCTTGGAGACAGCATGGAGTAGTAAGTGCTGTCCACCTCTACGATGTCAAAGCTCTGTGCGTAATGTCGTAGCCGTTTTTCTGCGGTATTTGCCCAGGATGGGTAAAAGCCGCTCGCCAGCAGGGTCGGATCAGTCCAAGAACAAGTGCCAACAAGTATTTCTGCCATGTCGTGTGACGCCTGCACCTAGGCTAAAACTAAAATAATTTTATACCTCCAGCTTTATGGACGCCACTGCGGACGGAACAATATGTTGGAGCTACATTGATGTGTAGGGGCGGATATCATGGGTAATGCGATTTTTGTTGACTTCGGATGACTGCCGGGCGCAGCCTTAAGACAGTGTGCAATGAGCTACCTTTCATAGACCGTAGATACCCGATGTGCGCTGTATGTCTCAGTAGCCGAATCTTACCTTAAATAAATTTGAAACGCCATCAAACAAAACGATGCAATGTGTGCTTCATCATCTCGGTAGGCTGTAACCTGCGGATTAAGCCTATACCCTGAAGGAAATACATGCCTATTATGGTTGCAGCATTCCAGGATATTCTCTAGTCTCCATGCTGTTTCCATCCGTATTGTTCTCGTTTCTGTTTCCGTTTCCACTCAATTTCTTAGGTATTTAGGCGACTTTTCAGAAATTGCTCTGGAGACGGAAACAAATGAACAAAAGCCTTTATCGTAAGACTTAAACAAAGTGAGGATTAGAGTCCGTGGAACCGGATTTCAATCCCTTTTTGCCCCGAACCTGGCTGAAAAATGGAAACTGGAAACAGATACGGGGAAATTGCCTGGACTGATTTTAACAGGACTGAACTTAAAAAGAAGGTAGCCGAAGTTACGCTCAAGCACGGAACCGATGACAGTAACTATGCCACAAAGCTGTGCATGAGGTGATTTCAGGCCAGTTTATACGGCTGATCCACCCGGTGGTGCTACAGTTTATGGCTAATTGTCTTACAGTAAACTCGGTGACCATACTAATAGAAACTCCTATTGGGCAATCAATCATATCCTCTATCTATTGTACCGTTTCTCAAATTGCCGTAGGATTTTATCCAGCTCGTCTGCAGAAATTTCCTCTTGAGCTTCATCGGCTTGGTCTTTTGGAACGAAGGAATCCTTGAAGACACGCCGCAGACGAAGGTTATATTGTGTGGCGGTTACGAGACTGGAGAGCTGTACGACCTGACCGTATTTGCCAATCTCCGCTGTGATAACTTGAAAAGCAACCGGTTTGCCCGTTTCATCGAACTTCTTCTGTACAATCTGTGCTACAACTTCGAAAAGTGTGGTTGTCGGATGCTCAGCCCCCCACTCTTTGAGCGCAAACGTACCGCGAATTCCAATCCAAACAATGCCGTACTTCTCTCGATTTAAAACAGCATGAACGTTATGTTCCGTAACTTTGTCGTCTGGGAACATGGAATTGTAAACTTCGGTAACCTTGGAATAGTGCGCTGGTTTTCCGATCTCTCGCAAAGCCAAATATGTCTTTTGTTCCTTGGTAAGACTCCTATGGTGAGAGCTTGCAACAGTCTCAGCGATAGTCCTTAAATCGCTATCAACAAGACGAAGCCGCCCAAAGGATTCCAAATGACTTCCTATATAATGCGGGTCAATCATGTTAGAGAATTCGCCAATGAGTTCAAAGTTCATCACGTCATCTCTTGAAGCACCCACAATTGGTATCCCCGTGCGTGGGAACACTGCTTCAGGAATGCCTGTACATCGGGCAATAAATCTTCTCAGTGGTGCATCAGGAGAATCAATCTTCATAACCAGGCTGCCATGCTTTCGCATTACATCACACAGCGAAGCTGCCACAAAAGGCCTGACAAATAGTCTGTAGCGCACGTTCGGTTGGAGTCTCTTCCAAAATTTTGTTTCCAACTGGCGAACACGCTCCCTAGTACAACCTAAACTGATACCAATTTGTTCGAGCGTCATCTTGGTATTTGTCAAGAGTTTTTGCCTTGCTTGCTTCTGGCACGGATGATGAAGCCCGCCATGACCTGAGGAAAGAATTGGCAAGTTGGTTTAATGCGGAGGCTAATGAAGATGGTGAACTCAAAAGAGCCGAGTCAAAACTAGCCAAACATGAGCGTGTGGAGAAGAATCTTCAAAGGCTAGCTATCGAGGAGGAAGTTTCCTTCGAAGACTTCACGGAGCATAGGCCTCGGATTGAAGCTGAGAAAGCCAGATTGAAGAACACCGTCGATG
>FMSI01027047.1_pt1 | contig 20678 bp, 21 predicted proteins | sample 1504471 | NCBI WGS metagenome assembly FMSI01 (sample SAMEA4475357, study PRJEB15587) | soil metagenome | biome: Soil; feature: Field | place: India | collected 2015-03-11 | depth 0 m
TGTCCGGTTTGGTGGCTATAGATGTGCACAACCAAATAAAAAGTGCAGCAGGCAGTATTTAGGTTTTTACAAACCCAGGCACTCCTTCTAAAGGACAAAAAATGAACCGGAAAGAAGCTTGCGTTGATATAAGGACTAGTTCTCGGATGGTTAGCGTAGACGAAGCTTTGAGCGCGGTTTTAAGTGTTGTGAATGTGCTGGGTTGTCAAAGGAAGCCGTTGCTTAAGTGTCTGGGGCAGGTGCTGGCTGAAGATATTGTTGCTCCGTTTGACGTTCCTCCTTTTGATAATTCAGCTATGGATGGGTACGCAGTCAGGGCTGATGATATTATGAGTGCAACTCGTGAAACTCCTGCGTTTCTCCGTGTTATAGGGGAAGCTTCTGCTGGGCAGTTCTCAGATGTGCGAGTCCAACCAGGCACAGCAGTAAGAATAATGACCGGGGCACTATTGCCGGAAGGGGCAGATACAGTCGTCCCGTTTGAGTGCACAAGCGAGCTTGGTTGTGAAGCTAGGCCATGGGTCGGAGAAGAAATCGGTATTTTTACCAGTCTGCCTCCCGGGGCGAATGTCAGGCGGGCTGGTGAAGATATGCGGAACGGGGAACTTGTTATCCGAAGAGGCACTTCGCTTCGGGCGGCTCATGTCGGGGTGCTAGCCTCAATAGGGCACAGAACGGTACCGGTTATTCGTCGACCTGTTGTTGGCATACTGGCAACAGGGAATGAGCTGGTTGCTCCGGGGCAGGCTTTGTTACGGGGCAAAATCTATAATAGCAACAGTTATAGTCTGTCTGCCCAAGTCATAGAATGTGGTGGTATTCCCCGGCTTTTGGGCATTGCTCTGGATGAGGCTGGACAGTTATCTAAAGCTGTGCGTGCCGGCTTGGAGTGCGACCTTTTGATAACCTCCGGCGGTGTGTCTGTGGGTGATTATGATGTGGTCAAGCAAGTGCTGGCGATGGAGGGAGAAATTTCCTTCTGGACTGTGCGTATGAAACCCGGAAAACCATTGGCTTTTGGAATATTCCGGAGGCAGGACGGGAGTGCGGTGCCCCATCTTGGTTTGCCTGGCAATCCGGTAAGTTCGATGATAACCTTTGAAGTCTTTGCGCGTCCTACCATTCTGAAAATGATGGGAGCAACTAATTTAGCGCGTCCCAGAATCGTGGCGGTGATGGAAGATGCCCTGATGAACAAAGACCATCGTCGCATCTTTGCTAGAGTTATGGTGAACAAGCGGGGCGGTAAATACTTTGCAAGGCTGACTGGTCCCCAAGGGTCAGGCATATTGACTTCGATGGTTAAAGCTAACGGGATAGCGGTGATACCAGAAACAGCAGCAAAGGTTGAGCCGGGTGATAGTGTTGAAGTTATTATGCTCAGTATGGACAGTATTTAACCTGTCCTGGAGGTGATTTAGAAAACTGTTGCTGTAGTGAGATAGATGTCAATGATTGTGAGGGCATCAGAATTTATATTTTCGCCACCGCCTGTAGTATCCCGGGCAAGACGGGTCTTGATCAAGCCCAATGCTAGTTTGCCGGTGCCTTATCCAGCCAGCACCAGCAGAGAGACTTTGAGCCATATTATAGAGAGCATCAAAAAGGTAAGTGATGCTGATATTATCATCCTTGAGGGGAACCCTTTCGGGGAGTCTATATACCCGATCTACCAAGCACTGGGCTACGATTTTCCAAGGGTGTTGATGCTGGACGTTAGAGATTGTATCTGGGTTGAAGTGGAAAATCCATTACCGCACCCATTTGCTGTCACCACTTTTTGGGTACCCAATGTTGTTCTTTCTAGCGATTATTTGATAAGCATATCACCTTTTAAACTGATTGGCGGCACTCCTTTCTTCAGCATACCTAACCTTTTGAGTTTATTACCTGTGAGCAAGTATAAAACAGCCTCTTCTGGTGGGTGGGGGGCTCTATACGAGTTGGGGATAGATCAAGTAATCGCTGATCTCTATTTCACCTTGCCATTCGACCTAGGTGTAGTGGATGCTAGGCAGAAGTTCCTAGGCAAAGGTGATGACCCAACTCAGGGAGAAGTTGAAGAATACGGGAGAATTATTCTCGGCGAGCCATACGAGGTTGACGTTGAAGCTGCAAAGGCTGCCGGGATCCAGAGTACGTATTTAGAGCTCATTAAGATTGGAAAGGGCGAACTTGAAGAGTAATGCAAGCGAAGGCAAAGGGGACAGTTGGCATTGGCTTATCCGCGTGCCTATTAAAATCTTACCTCGAAGTTTGAAAATTGCCCGGTGAAAGCTGACCAAATCACATCTATTTTTTCAACCAAGGATTCTGGTGGGCCGATTTCCAATTGCCTTAACAGTTCTTCTAATTTTTCTCTCTCGCCTTCGGCATGAACCTCTACAGCATTTCCTTTGGGCAGGTTGCGCACATAGCCTCGTAGGCCCAAGGACTTAGCAACTCTCGAGGTGAAAGCCCGGTAATAAACCCCTTGAACATGGCCGTACACAACTGCGGTGAGATAAGCCAATTCAGGCATTTCCATAACCTCCAAAATTGTTTCTTCGTGCAAGCAAGCATAGGACATCGCATCGTTAAGCGGTATTAACTGGAATCTTGAGGAACCCATCCAGCCTGTGCAACCCTGCCTCTTGAGCTTGCTTGATTGCTTCGAGGAATTCTTCCCTTGACAGACGTCTTGACAGTTCTGGTACTTCGAAAGCCTTGTAGCAGGGGTGATATTGGGACATGATGTTGATATAGCTATCGCGTGATACCTCTTGGGCAATGAATTTCACAACTCTTTTTGTGCCAGCGAGTCCACATGGCAAAACTAGGTGGCGTATCAGGAGCCCGCGGACCGCTATTCCCTGTTCGTCTATCTGCAAGTCGCCGACTTGCCTGTGCATTTCTTTTACTGCATTCTGATTTATCGATGTATAGTCCTTTACACCTGAAAGCCTTTCAGAGGTGCTATCATCGCAATATTTCATGTCGGGCATGTAGATGTCCACTATGCCTTCGAGGAGTTTTAGAGTCTGGGTTGAGTCGTAGCCTCCAGAGTTATAGACCAGCGGAATGTTGAGCCCGGAGTTCACGGCAATTTCCACAGCCTCCAGTATTTGAGGTACAACATGGGTTGGTGATACTAGGTTAATGTTGTGGCAACCTCTTTGCTGAAGCAATAGCATGATTCTAGCCAGCCCCTCTTTGGTTACTGCAGATCCTTCACCAAGCTGGCTGATGGTGTAATTCTGGCAGAAGATGCATTTCAAGTTGCAATTGGTGAAAAAAATTGTCCCTGAGCCGTTGATGCCCGTCAACGGTGCTTCTTCGCCGAAGTGGGGACCGTAGCTTGAGACGATAGCATATCTGCCCGTGTGGCATCTACCTATTTCTCCGGCTAGCCTGTTGACACCGCACTGATGTGGGCATACTTGGCAATTTTGCAGTAGGCCCAGCGCTTCTCGAACCCGCTCGGAGAATTTTTTGGTATAACGCAGTTGTAAGTATACCGGAGCCCGGTTCATTCCTCTGGGGGAGGCGCCTTTTTACCTTTTCTAATGACTTCTACTTCTATATGTGGCGTGCTCGCAGCGGTGATGACTTTTTTGCTCCCCTTTTTAGGTTTTTTTGATTCTCGCCATCGATAGTCTCTGCTGCCCATTTCCAGCTTCTTCCTTGCACTTATTTTGTCTTGAAGGCATAATAGAGTTTAGCAAAGCAAGTTTGCTTTGTAAAGTGAGAAAAGTTTGCTTGGCTGGGCGGTGTTATTGTATACTATTTTCTCTTGGAGGAGGTGGAAAAGTGGAAAATAGTTCCTTCCCCAAATGTCTAAAGTGTAAAATCGGTGATTTGGTGCCGCTGTCTGATTTTGGTAGTCAGGGAGCAGCCATTCACTACAAGGCTTGGGTTTGCACCAATCCTGATTGTGGCTACAACATTAAAATCAGAAATGGCGATGTGTATTTGAATGAGCCTATCTTTAGTGGGACGGGACCTAGTCCTCGTTCTCGCCTGTAGCCCGTTCAGAAGCTTGCCCATAGTCTTAAACTTTTATTAGTGTTTGTTTTCGTTATTGCGGCGAAACAAATAGCAAAAGCTGGTGTGGATTTTTTGTTCCCGCGTTGCTGTATCGGCTGTGGGAAAGTAAGCGATTTTATCTGTGGAGACTGTTGCCATAAGCTGCCCCGCATTTTACCACCCCTTTGTCAGAAGTGTGGTAAAAGCGAATCCACTGGTTTTCTGTGCCCAAGTTGCTGGGGGTGGCGATCTCAGATAGATGGCATACGTGCCCCTTTCCGTTTTGAGGGTATGGTAAAGGACGTGGTGCATGCGCTTAAGTATTACAATTTCCGGGCGCTCGCTCAGCCGATGGCTGAGCTGATGGCTGTTTATCTATCCAGCAGCCGGATTCCTGGGGATGTCCTGATGCCTGTCCCGCTCCATCGTCGCCGACTAAAGGAACGTGGATACAATCAGTCTGAACTTTTGGTTAGCGCGTTAGGCAAGATAATTGGCATGCCTTGTACAGACGATGTATTGTACCGGATTAAGGATGGTTTGCCGCAGGTAAGGACCACATCTGTGGAGGAGCGTTACCAAAATGTTAGGGGTGCTTTTGCTTGTAAAAATGGCAGTGAAATTACAGGTAGGGCGGTGATAGTTGTTGACGATGTATGCACATCCGGAGCCACTCTTGAGGCATGTGCTGATACCCTCAAAACTGCGGGGGCTATATCGGTATGGGGGCTGACTTTTGCTCGGGAAGTTTGAATAAGGAGTTAGGATATGGAGTTGCAAATTTTCAATAAAAACATGGCGCTCTCTCCTTTGGTTGAAAACTATGTACGTCAAAAGCTTCAAAAGCTGGTGCGTCATATGCCAACCATTACTGAGGGAAAGGTGGAGATACTTGAAGAAAGGGCGAAGTCTCCTGACCATCGCTTTAATGTTCAGATAACGCTAACCAGTGGCGGCATGCTCTTACGGAGCGAGGAGAAAGCAAGAACAATTCGTACAGCGGTTGACAATGCTGTCAAGGCACTAGATCGGCAGATAGAGCGTTACAAAGGCAGGTTATATGAGAAGGGCAGAGGTTTATCTCTGGTTCGAAATCCTGCAGCTCATCAAGGGGTGGTTGAAGTAGCGGCAGATAAGAAGGATGAAGAGCTGCCCAGGATTGTTAAGGTCAAGCGCTTTGCAGTAAAGCCTATGCCTGTGGACGAAGCTGTAGAGCAGATGGAGCTGCTTGGTCATTCCTTCTTTCTTTTCGTCAATTCTGATACCGGTTCTATTAATCTGCTCTACAGGCGTAACGATGGTAATTATGGACTGATTGAGCCGGAATTTTCGTGATAGCTGTGGGGTGCTGACTGTGCAAAGGTGCGATGAGATTGTTGTTGGGAAGACAAAAGTCAAACTGATCCAAGGTGATATTACTGAGCAGGAAACAGATGCTATCGTCAATGCAGCTAATTCTGCCCTAGCAGGTGGTGGTGGTGTTGACGGGGCCATCCATAGGGCTGGAGGACCTGCTATTATGGAAGAGTGCCGGCGAATTATTGCGCAGATAGGCAAGTTGGAAACCGGTAAGGCTGTGGTGACCACCGGAGGTAGACTCAAGGCGAAATACGTTATCCATACGGTGGGACCAGTGTGGCGAGGCGGCAATAAGGGTGAGGCTAAACTGTTAGCCAATGCCTATCAAGAAAGTCTAAGACTTGCATCTGATTACGGTCTGAAAAGCATCTCTTTCCCCTCCATAAGTACCGGTGCTTATGGTTACCCTGTTGCTGAAGCGGCAGGTATCGCTTTGCAGGCAGTGGTTGATTTTTTGCGAGGGCATGAGACCTCGCTGGCGGAGGTCTATTTCGTCCTTTATGACGCACACACCTATAACACGTACATTAGCAGGATCGCTGAATTTGTAGGTTGAAGGCCGGGGCCCACAAGGGCATGGTTCTTTGAACGAGGGGTGCTAATACAGAGTGTATTTTTTTACCATCTTTGAGACTGTTCTAGGGTGGATGGCGCTTATCTGGTCACCCGCCGGGCTGAGAAGAGTAATTTTGCCGCAGGTTTCTAAGGTAGTAGTGCTTGATCAGATAAGTCGAGGTGGTCACCCTACAGAAAAAGTTTCTTATGCTCCACCTACGGAGCTGGCTGAGAAAATAAGAGACCATCTTACCGGCAAGGAAGTTGAGTTCCATTGCAAGTTGGATTTCAGGGGGGTGAGCCGCTTTCAGAAAAAAGTATACGGTGTGGTGCAAAGCATACCCAGAGGCCAGGTGAGGAGTTACTCCTGGGTAGCATGCGCATTAGGTTTGTTCAATTCTGCCAGGGCTGTCGGCCAGGCTTTGGCTCGGAACCCGTTTCCTATAGTGGTGCCATGTCATCGCATTATAAGTAGTAATGGTAGTCTGGGTGGCTATAGTGGTGGCGTAGAATTGAAGCAAAGGTTGCTCAAGATAGAAGGGCTTCTAGCTCAGAGCACTATCGATGCCTCAAAAAGTTTGATTGCTGAATTCGAAGAACGGAGGATACGATGGAGTATAAACAGATAAAGTGCGAATTATCTGACAACATACTTACAGTGACGCTTAGCAGGCCTGAAAAACTCAATGCTTTTACTCCTGTCATGTGCGAGGAACTTGTTGATGTGTTCAGCAGGGCAGATGCTGATGATAAAATACGCGTGGTTATTGTGACTGGTGCCGGGCGCGCTTTTTGTGCGGGGGCTGATCTAGGAGAGATATTGTCGCCCAGTTCTCCCTCGTCTTTGTCTACAGGGCTTGAGGATTACAGGGATCCCGCTGGTAGGATCACCTTACTGATTTACAATTTGAAAAAGCCGGTGATAGCCGCTATCAATGGTCCGGCAGTCGGTGTGGGGATCACCATGACCTTGGCGATGGATATTCGCCTGGCATCACGCGATGCCAAGATTGGTTTTGTCTTTACTAGACGCGGGCTGGTTCCGGAAGGTGCTAGCACATGGTTTTTGCCACGTATTGTAGGACTTGGTAAAGCGGCTGAGTTACTGATCACCGGCCGGATCATTGGAGCTGAAGAGGCCGCATCATGTGGACTAGTTCACGAAGTGTTGCCGGTGGAAGATTTGGTTACGAGGGCGCGCGGAATCGCTCTTGACATATGCAACAATACATCGCCAGTTGCGGTGGCACTTTCTAGGCAGCTTTTGTGGAAAATGGTATCTGCAGATCATCCTGTAGAGGCGAACAAAATCGAATCGAGGGCATTTGCATGGATGCTTCAGCACCCCGATTCGCGTGAGGGAGCTGTATCATTTATGGAAAAAAGGTCTCCAAATTTTACCATGAGGCCTAGCACTGATATGCCAAGCTTTTACCCGTGGTGGGGGGAGAAGAGCTTTACTGATTAGATTGTAGCCTGGCTGACAAGTTTGGTGGATGAGAATCTGCTTTAACCTCTTCGATCATAACGCTGTTATCGCCGAGCAGCCTGCTTATTTCGAGGGTCAGTTCGGGACAGTAACCGGCTTTGGTGGGTAATTTCATATGTATGGTTTTGCTGCCTGTAGTTACGGCAAGGAAAACGTGGTCTCTACCAGGATAGCGACTGAGAATGGCAAGCACCTGCTCTAGTAACCTAACATCTTGCTCGGCATCATCGCTCTGGCTGATATTGATGATTATTTTCTTTGGCACCGTCTGCGGCTGGGTTGATAATCCAGGTACAGAGTTCACCACTTGAACATTGTCTCCTTCCTGGTACTGACGTACTTTTTGGCAGTTGATGCTGGCGCGGTCATCTTTTAGCCTCACGATACCCTCGACAAGCAGTATGTTTCCTTCCTGCCATATCTTTCTGGTCTGGAGATAAATGTCTGACCAGATTGTAACTTCCACCGTCCCCACGAGGTCTTCCAATGTGGCAATGGCGAAAGGTTTCAAGTCTCTTGTGTAGAGCTGGCGTACAGACGTGACCATTCCGGCAACTATGACTTTTTCGCCTGACATCTCAGGATTGATCTCACCACAAAGGGCGGTGATGGTCTTGGCCAGTTTTGGTGCTATTGCGGCGAGCGGGTGTTCTGAGAAATATACACCCAAAAGCTCTTTTTCCCATTCCAGTTTTTCCTTAAGACTGACATCAAAATGATCAAAGTCGAAGTTTGGAAGCGGAGCGGGCACTGTGTCACCCCATAAATCGAACATGCTCGTTTGCCCTGATTCTTTGAGTTTCTGTTCTTGCTGGGCAAGCGAGATAATACGTTCCATAGAGTTGAGCAGGCTTCCCCTCGGGGCTAGGCAGTCCAGGGCACCGGCTTTGATCAGGCTTTCCAGGGACTTTTTGTTGATGCCTCGTAGGTCGACACGGCGACAGAAGTCTGCGATGGAAGTGAAAGGTCCGCCGTCTTTGCGCGCTTGGACTATTGGTTCGATAGCACTGTGCCCCAGGTTTTTTATCGCTGTTAGACTGTAGCGGATAGCTTTCTTATCCCCGTCCGTGTTCTCGATGCTGAACTCGATATTGCTTCTGTTAATATCTGGTGGCAGTACCGTGATACCTAAACGTCGGCATTCGGCTATAGCTGAAGCCAGCTTATCCTGATGTGTGGCATACGTGTTCAGGAAAGCAGTCATATACTCAAGTGGGTAGTTAGCCTTTAGGTAGGCGGTCTGGTAGGCGAGCAAAGCGTAGCTCACGCTGTGTGCTTTATTGAATGCATAGCCTGCAAATGGTTCGATTAATGAAAAGATTTCCTCTGCAACATGTGTCGGAACGCCGTTTCTTTCTGCGCCAGCTATGAAATTTTGCCTCTCCTTCTTCATTACTTCTGGAATCTTTTTCCCCATCGCTTTACGGAATATATCGGCCTGCCCCAGACTGTAGCCTGCTAAAGCGCGTACAACATGGAGCACTTGGTCCTGGTAAACTATTACGCCATAAGTTTCCTCCAATATTTCCTTGATCAAAGGATGCGGGTATTCAACATCCTGGATACCCCGTTTTGCCTTGATAAAGGTAGGAATATGCTCCATGGGGCCGGGACGATACAAGGCCACCATAGCTGCAATGTCGCCGAATGTGGTAGGTCCCAGCTCTTTTATGTAGCGACGCATGCCGGCGCTTTCTAGTTGGAAGATGCCACTGGTCTCTCCGGAAGCGAGCAGTCGAAAAGTGGCTGGGTCATCCAGAGGGATATTATGCAGGTCGATAGTGGTACCGTGTGTTTTCGTGATTGTGTCTTTTGTCTTCGCAAGTATAGTCAGGTTTGCTAACCCCAGAAAATCCATCTTGAGCAGCCCAAGGCGTGCTATGCTGTCCATCGCGAACTGTGTCATAGTTATGACCTGCTCGTTATCTCTGGTAGCTCGCTGCAGTGGCACGTGTTTGGTTAGAGGTTCCTTAGATATCACTACCCCTGCGGCATGAGTACTAGCATGGCGGGCTATTCCCTCCAGTTTTTTGGCGGTGTCTATTAAATTGCGTATAACAGTATCTTCGTTGTATGTGTCCTGAAGTTCGGGGCTCTCGGCTAAGGCCTGATCCAAGGTAATGTTTGGTCTAGCGGGTACGAGACGGGCTACCCTATCCACTTGGCTATATGGCATTCCAAGTGCTCTGCCCACGTCTCGTAAGGCTGCCCTTGCCCCTAGGGTACCGAAGGTTATGATCTGAGCCACATGGTCCACTCCATACTTCTGGGTGACATAGGCTATCATCTCGTCACGGCGGTCGTCCTGGAAGTCGAGGTCAATGTCCGGAGGTTCACGTCGCTCGATATTGAGAAAACGTTCGAATACGAGTTTGTGTGCCAGTGGATCTATGGAGGTTATGCCAAGACAGTATAGCACTAGGCTGGCAGCAGCGCTGCCGCGGACGCCGAAGAGGATGTTGCGCTTCTTGGCGAAGGAAACAAGATCCCAGACGACGAGAAAATAGTCTGCGAATTCTGTCTGGCGGATCACATCCAGCTCATATGCAAGGCGCTGTTCAGCTTCATCTGACATATGGTCATACCGTTGTTTGAGCCCTCGCCAGCAAAGTTCAGCCAGATACTCATCAGAGGTTTCTCCGGGTGGCAGGTCGATTTGTGGAAGGTTGAGGCGACCGAACTCCATTTCCAAATTACACGTTTGTGCGATCTTTTCCGTATTCTCTATTGCTTGGGGTAAGTCAGCAAAAAGTTCGCACATTTCTTCGTGGCTTTTCAGGTAAAAGAAATCGCCTGACATTTTCAGCCTTTTCGGGTCATGGATGGAAGTATTGGTCTGGATGCAGAGCAAGATGTCGTGCAAGACAGCGTCTCCCCGATTAATATAGTGGACATCGTTGGTAGCCACTACAGGGATGTGTAGCCTGTCAGCTATAGATAATAGCCCCGTATTGATGCGGTCGAGATCGGGTATAGGGTGCTTTTGTATTTCTAGATAATAGTCACAGAAGGTTTCTTTATACCATCTGGCTTGGGTAGTAGCTTCGTCCAGGCGCCCTTCTAAAATTAGGCGAGCTAGCTCTCCCTGCATACAACCCGAAAGGGCGATTAATCCATCGTTATATCGGGCAAGGAGTTCCTTATCCACCCTGGGCTTATAATAAAAGCCTTCCAAGTTAGCTCTGGTCACCAGTTGAATTAGATTGCGATAGCCCCTTTGGTTTTTTACCAGAAGAGTCAGATGATAGGGCGTTTTTTCGTTGCTGTTACGACTCAAGTAGTTTGTTTCAGCCACATAGATTTCGCAGCCGATTATCGGCTTGATCCCTGCCTCTCTGGCAGTAACATAGAAGTCGATCGTGCCATACATATTGCCGTGGTCTGTAATCGCGAGACTGTGCATTCCCAGCTCTTTTGCTCTGGCAACAAGTTGTGGGATACGGCAGAGACCGTCAAGCAGGCTGTACTCAGTGTGGACATGCAAATGGGTAAACATATGACCGTTGTCCAAAAAGTGGTTTACCGAAAATTATAACACAGGGTGCTCAATGTTGCCCTATTTAAGCTGCTCTATTCTTGTTGTCTGTCAACAACCGGTTTTTCAGCTTGGTCTTTAGTTGAATAAGCCTGTTGGAATATAATCTAGAGAGAGCCTTAGCTTTTCCTATCTTTTTGAGCTATGAGTGGTCTACAACATCACGCAGGCAGTGCCAAATTGCGACTGGCATGCAGCTTTGCATTCTGGTTGCTAGTGCTCTGTGTCCCGGTATTGTTTTTGACCAGCGCTCTTAAGTGGGCAGTGAATGAGGTCAGACTCTATGAATACGGTTTCAACAAATACAAAATAGAACAGACCACCGGTATACCTAACTCGGAGCTGAGGGCAGTGGCTGTGCAGTTGATTGACTATTTTAACTCTCGTGTGGATGACGCGCAGGTAATGGCGGATATAGGGGGGAGGAGGGCTGCGCTTTTCAAGGAGAAGGAGCTGATCCACCTGCGGGATGTAAGGAATTTGATCCGTTTGAACAGCCTAGTGCAATTGTCTTGTTTAGCAGCGATGGCGGTATGTATATCCGTACTTATGCTGACATCCAAGCAAAGCTGGCTTATTTTGACAGAGGCAGCGCTAGCGGGAAGTGGGTTAACTATGGGCTTGATGGTGGCTCTGGCTATCTGGTGCTGGCTTGGCTTCGACCAGTTCTTCTACCTATTTCACGTTGCCAGCTTTCGTAATGAATACTGGATGCTGAATCCAGCAGAGGACTATCTTATCAGGTTGTTTCCTGAAGGTTTTTTCTATGATGCTGCATTATTTGTCTTCGGTACTGTCCTTATTGTCTCCTTGCTGCTTCTGATCGGCAGCCTATGTGCCTTGCGGTTTTTGGGTGGTCGGGTTGGAACACAGGCTGGCTTCAGGGCATGCCAATGAGCTAATTTCTATGAACCGCAGCTACTGCAGTTCGAAGCAGTGCAGCCAGCACAGGAGGAATCAGTGCCCGCGATTGGAGAGGAAACGCCGGCGCTATCTTTGGAGAAAGATGCAAAACGGGAGAACAGCCGGCTGGCAACTTTGCCACATTTCGGGCAGTGTGTTTCCTGGCCGGCTTTATCAAACGGTTTTCTTACTTCGAATTTGTGCTTACATTCGGGGCAGAGATACTCATAAATCGGCATTTTGGCGCCCTCCTCCTGTATTGATTTCAGTTTAGCTGGCAATTTTGCTGACGTCAAGGACGAGCTGGTGTCTGCCATACTTTGAATGTCCAAATCTTGGTTAGTATAATGGCGCTACATAATAGCGCGGAGGATGATTAGCCATGAAAGCTGCAGTGGAGGAGCTCGCGAATAGAATTGTTCTCTGGGTGCGGGATGTTGTTTCAAAGACATCGAGCACAGGTGTGGTGTTCGGGATGAGCGGTGGGATTGATTCTTCGGTGGTGGCGGTACTATGCAAGCGTGCTTGTCCTGAGTCTTGCCTAGGCTTGATAATGCCCTGCCACAGCAATCCAATTGATAGGGAGCACGCCGAATTTGTTGCCCAAAAATTTGCGGTACCGCATAAAGTAGTGGTCTTAGATGATGTGTTTGATGTCTTTGTCAAAACATTACCCCCGCTAGAGGGCGATTTTCACTCGGCCCGTCTAGCGATTGCAAACATAAAACCACGACTGCGTATGGTCACGCTTTACTATTTTGCTAACCGGCTAGGTTATCTAGTGGTAGGTGCCAGTAATAGAAGCGAACTTGCCGTTGGTTATTTCACTAAATATGGTGACGGAGGGGTGGATATAATGCCGCTGGGAAACCTGGTCAAGGCACAGGTGCGTGAGTTAGCCAGATATGTGGGTATACCACGGGAAATCATTGATAAGCCACCCTCTGCAGGTCTGTGGGAAGGACAGACGGACGAAGGTGAAATGGGGGTTACTTATGAAGAGCTGGATCAATATTTGGTGGGTGAACAGACGGGCAGGCAGGTTAAGGAGAAAATCGACTACATGGCTACGAGGAGCCTGCATAAACGCAGCCTTCCTTTGGTACCACCGTTTTAGTAGCACCTTCTGACATACATAATGGTATTGTCGCAGCGGTTTGTGTGTGTTATCATGCGTTGCGGGGGCAAGGTAAACACCTGTGCATTACAGCGGAGGGCAGATCCATGGTTACAGACAAAGAGAAAGCACTTGAATTAGCAGTGAGCCGGATAGAGAAGCAGTTTGGAGAAGGGTCGATAATGAAGTTGGGCGAAATGTCAGCGAAGATGCCTGTCGAGGCTATTCCCACCGGTTCACTAAGCTTGGATTTAGCTTTGGGTATAGGTGGCGTGCCCAGAGGCCGAGTAACCGAAATTTTTGGTGCTGAAGCTTCTGGAAAGACCACACTGGCACAGCACATAATTGCGGAAGCCCAAAAGTTGGGTGGTATCGCTGTCTATATCGATGCCGAGCATGCTCTAGACACGTCTTACGCAGCCAACTGCGGTGTGAAGATTGATGAACTCCGTATAGCTCAGCCAGACAATGGGGAGGAGGCATTAGGCATTACGGAGGAGCTAGTAAGGAGTGGGGCTGTCGACGTCATAGTTATTGACAGTGTAGCCGCTCTGGTGCCGAGGGCGGAAATAGAGGGAGAAATGGGTGATGCACACGTTGGCTTGCAAGCGCGGCTAATGTCCCAAGCTTTAAGGAAACTGGTGGCTGCGATAAGTAAATCGCATACAGCAGTGATATTCATCAATCAGTTGCGAGAAAAAGTTGGCATAGTTTTCGGCAGTCCCGAGGTAACTCCTGGCGGAAGGGCACTGAAGTTTTACAGCTCGGTAAGAATAGACCTCAGGAGAGTCGATGCCATCAAGTATGGTTCTGAAGTAGTAGGTACAAGAGTCAGGGCCAGAGTGGTAAAGAACAAAATGGCACCACCGTTCCGTTCGGCAGAATTTGACATAATGTTTAAGCACGGCATAAGTAAGGAAGGAGATTTGATCGATCTGGGTGTAACGCTGGGGATACTGAAGAAGGCAGGAACGTTTTTCACCTATGGCGATGTAAAGCTGGGGCAGGGGCGAGAAAATGCCAAGGAATACCTGAGGCAAAACTCCACCTTAGCATCTGAGATTGAAAAGAAGATAAGAGCAGCGGCGCAAGGAGGTCCGGCGTTTGGTGTAGATGTCTCCAAAGAGGTTTTTGATTAGACTGGGTACCAGCTGACGCTGATTTCAGTATTGACCGCTTTTTTCGTTGAAAGAAGGAGAGTAAGTACGGGTGGGGGAGATTACGGCTCTCAAAGCTAGAGGTGGGAAGGTGGAGGTCTGTATCGACGGTGTGCTTTCCTTCAATGTGAGCATTGAGGTGGCAAGCAGGTTAGAGATCACTGTGGGGCGGTGTTTGTCTGCTGATGAAATTCAGGAACTACTGGCGGTTGAAGCGGTTGAACGATGTCTTGCTGCTGCGTTACGCTTATTGAAATATCGCCCTAGGAGCAGGATTGAGCTGAAGCGGCGTTTATTAGGGCGCGGTTTCCCAGAAGCCTCAGTAGACAGAGCATTGGCGTTGCTAGAGGAAAGAGGGTTTATTGACGATGTAGCATTTGCTCGCTACTGGATAGACAACAGGGCACGATTCAAACCGATGGGTGTGAGGCTTATGAGTCTGGAACTAAAACGCAAAGGTGTCAGCGATGGGGTAGTGCAAGAAGCGACACAATCGCTGGACGATGAAGCACTGGCTTATCAGGCTGGGCTCAAAAAAGCGCGTGCACTTGCCAGATTTCCGGAGGAAGAGTTCTGCCGGCGGCTGTATGGTTTCTTGCGCAGGCGGGGGTTTACTGACGGGGTTATCCGGTCTGTCCTGCGCCGTTTGTGGGAAGTGTGTAGCGCCGCTAATGATGAAATAGCGATGTTTGCAGAACCCTCAGCGGGGGAACCCTGAAGCGTTTTTAGTTTTGTTTACTGTATGTTGAAATCTCAGAAAACTGTGGTATAATCTAATCACTCTCGCATAGGATGTGCAAATATGGAGATGTAGAAGGAGGCTTGAATTGACGGATCCGAACAAGGCAATATACGAATCCAGACCATGGCTGAAGTTCTATCCCCCTAACCTACCTCCAGAAGTCGAGATACCGGAAAAATCTCTAGTTGAGTCTTTTGATGAAGCGACAGAAAAGTGGAAGGACAAGACTGCGGTAATCTTCTATGGCAGAAAGATAACTTACCGGGAGTTAAGGGAGCAGGTCGATAGGATGGCTACGGCACTTTGCGATCTGGGGGTGAAGAAGGGAGATAGGATTGCCTTGTTGCTGTTGAATTCCCCTCAATTCATTATCTCCTATTTCGGAGCAGTCAAGGCCGGTGCTACTGTAACTGCCATAAGTCCGGTGTATGTCAGCCCAGAGATAAAGCACCAACTCGAAGACAGCGGTGCTAAGATGATTATCTGCATGGACATCCTTTATGATAATGTTGAGCGGACTGGGGTCAAACTGGATGCTGTTATCTTGACCAACATAGCTGAGTATCTGCCCCCCATGAAAAAGTTCCTGGGGCAGAGCGTACTACGTGCAGTATACCAGAAGATGGCAGCGCCACCGGCTGAAATATATGAGCAGGAAGGTTTCTATCGGCTTCAAGACTTGATAAAGAAGTACCCTCCCAATCCACCAAAAATTGAGTTTAATGTGAAGGAGGACATAGTTACTCTGCCATACACTGGAGGCACTACGGGCTTACCGAAGGGCGCGATGATAACCCACTATAACATGGTAGCAGCTCGGACCATAGCTGAGAAGTTCTGGAGCCACGTGGTGCAGGAGGGGAAGGAGACGGTGCTGGCGTATTTGCCCTTCTACCATATCTACGGACAATCGGTGATCATGACGGGGGGATTGTGCCAGGGCTATACACTGGTGATATTTACCACCCCAGACTTGGATGACATTCTGAATGCCATAGAAGCTTACAATGCTAGCATGTTTTATAGTGTTCCCTCTCTCTACGAATATCTAAGAGACTACCATCGGACGGATAGAGTGAACTGGAAGAGGCTGAAGGTACTTATCTCTGGTGCGGATGCCCTCCTTGAAGATACAGCTAAGGGCTGGGAAAAAAGAACCGGTACTAGGATTCACGAGGGCTGGGGAATGACTGAGACCAGTTCCGTGGGTATAGTCAACCCTTATGGAAAGCCCAAGATTGGCTCATTCGGAGTGCCGCTCCCTAACACAGTGGCTGGTATACTGGATCCTGACAGTGACAAATTCTTGCCTGTGGGCGAGATCGGTGAACTTGCCGTTAAAGGACCTCAAGTGGCTAAAGGCTATTGGAACAAACCGGAAGAGACCGCAAAAATGTTTATCAACATAAATGGAGAGAGGTGGCTGAGGACCGGCGACCTAGCGCGTATGGACGAGGAGGGATATTTCTACTTCTATGACAGAAAGCGCGATATGATAAAGTACAAGGGCTTGGCGGTGTTTGCCCGCGAGGTTGAAGAGGTCATCGCCAGTCATCCTCAGGTAAAAGAGGCTGGCGTGATCGGTGTTCCAGACCCGGAGGTGGGTGAGAAAGTGAAGGCGATAGTGGTTCTGGAGACTGAAGCGAGGGGTAAGGTCTCTGAGCAGGATATTATCAAATACTGTGAGGAAAGGCTGGCGCACTATAAGGTGCCCAAGATAATTGAGTTCAGGGGTGAAGTCCCGAAGACAGATGTGGGCAAAGTTTCACGCCGTGAACTCAGGGAGGAGGAACTGTAGCATGGGACCTTTCTTTAGGATAGAAAACCTTACCAAACGGTTTGGTGGGTTAGTCGCGGTAAACGATGTCACTTTTGAGATCGGCAGAGACGAGATTGTGGGGTTGATTGGACCCAACGGTGCCGGCAAGAGCACGCTGGTGCGTTGTATACTGGGCATACTCAAGCCCGATTCAGGGCGGGTTATTTTTAAGGGTGAAGATATAACCAGACGGCGTCCCTGGGAAATAGTCCAGCGTGGTATGGTGGGTACTTTTCAGGTGGTTAAACCGTTTCGGCGGTTACCCATTATCGCCAATGTGATGGTGGGATGTTTATCCCCGCGGATAAGGAAGCGTGGCGAATGGGTAAAAAGGGCGGAGGCTAAAGCCAGAGAAGCTCTGGAGTTTGTTGGCATTGCTGACCTAGCTCTTGAGCCAGCTTCTATACTGTCACACGGCGACCTGAAACGCTTGGAGGTGGCAAGGGCGATCGCAACCGAGCCTGAACTGCTTATTCTGGATGAACCTTTCGGGGGACTGAACCCTGCGGAGACAGAGCTGGTAGCTAAGTCGATGAAGCGACTGCATAAGGGCGGGCGCTTCGGCAGACTCCACAGCGAGGGTCCGGCTATGCTCATCATCGAGCATAAGCTGGCTGAGCTGATGAAAATTGTTGACAGGGTGATCGTGCTTAACTTCGGCGAGGTGATCGCTCAGGGGACTCCGGAAGAGATAGCCAAAAACACTGTGGTTATTCAGGCATATACGGGGAAGGAGGTGCTCGTTGCTAGAGATTAAGAATGTTACCGTTTGTTATGACACTGCTATGGTACTGGATGATGCCAGCCTGAAGGTTGAGAAAGGTGAGCTGGTGGGGCTGGTTGGTCCCAATGGGGCTGGTAAGACCACCTTGCTCCGGGCTGTTGCCGGGCTGATAAACTGGGAGAAAGAGGTGCTCAAAGGGACTAGGAAGGGAGACATAACTTTTACAGGGACTATTGAATTTGAGGGCGAGAAGATCGAAAGACTTTCAGCCTCTGAAATAGCTAAAAGAGGACTATTGCTCTGCCCCGAGAGAGGCAGGCCTTTTGTGGAGATGACGGTTAAGGAGAACTTGCTGGCTGGTGCTTACCTGTGTAAGGATAGAAAAGAGGTTGAGCGTGGTCTTGCCAAAGTTTATGAGCTGTTCCCAAGGCTAAAGGAAAGGGAAAACCAGATAGCCGGCACTTTGTCTGGTGGTGAGAGACAGATGTTAGCTATTGGCAGGGCATTGATGCGACAACCGAAGCTGATGTTGGTTGATGAGCCCTCAAGTGGTCTGGCACCCAAGTTGAAGGAAGACCTTTTTAAGCGAATCGAGGAGATATATCATGACCTCGGTGTGACCATCCTGCTGGCAGAGCAGGATGTTAGCTTTGCCTTTGCCCTTTCAAAGAGAAACTATGTGATGTCGCGAGGGCATATAATCGCGCATGGTACAGCTGATGAGCTATTGAAGGATGAGACCATAAGGAAAACGTATCTGGGGCTGTAACGGCGAATAAAAAGGGGAGAAAAAGCTAATGGCGAGGCTCTCAAAGAGCCTCGCCATTATTTCTAGTCATAAACAGAGGTCAGTGCAGTGAGGCACCGCATGCCCGGCATTCATGTCGCCAGGCGACGTTTGATAACTTGCACCGAGGGCATGCCCGTTCTATTTTGTCCCTTATCCATACAGCGATCCCTTCTGGCATGAAGAGTAACACTGCTATTATGATGGCGGCAAATACCAAAAACCTGATCTCGGGCAAGACGCGCAACCCCTCCAGCAATGGGTAGAGGAAATAGACTCCGAAGACTGGACCGTAAATACTGACTATGCCGCCGAAAACGCACCAGATCACTGCGTTAAAGGACAACGTCATCTCCAATGTCGAAGGTCCCGCGATACGCATGACATGCGTGTAAAGTGCCCCGGCTATTCCAGCAAAGAAACCGCCGATGGCAAACGCCAGTATCTTGTAGTTTATGGTGTTGATTCCGGTAGCGCGGGCGGCGATTTCGTCCTCGCGGATAGCGTGGAGGATAATCCCTGTCCTTACCAGTCCGCTTTTGGCATCGGTGAGCTTCCACATTATGAAGACCGAGATGGTCATCACGATCGCTGTGATGTAGTACTCGGTTACCCGTGATGCGGAAAGTCGGGCAAGTCCGGAGATACCATGTTCGCCACCGGTGACATCGGGGAAGGCCTTTATGACCGCCAGCAGTATCAGTGGGAAAGCCAGTGTTACCAGCGAAAGGTATGGTCCCCGAAGCCTCAGCGCCGGGAAGCAGGTGAGAACACCGATGATGACTCCCCCTATGGCACCTATTGGTATTGTCGCCCATGGCTGGAGCCCGAAGTAATGGTTTAGCATGCCCGCAGTGTAGGCAGCTACGCCGAAGAATAACGCATGACCAAAGTTTACTTGGCCAGTGTAACCAGACAAGAAGTCCCAGCTTACAGCGAAGATGACGAAGATGTTGGTGAAAATGAGGATACGGAGGATGTAGGGATCTTTGGTGATGGCAGGCAGAGTGAAGATGAGCAGGAAAAAGACCAAGGCAATAAGCCTGCCCGGGATTGCGATAACGTCCCCCTGAAAGTCCTTAAGTAATCGTCTGATCATTACAATCTCTCCTCTTCAAAGGCAACTCCGTACAGTCCTTCCGGTCGGACTACGAGGACGATCACCATTATTAGCAGCGAGAAAGCCAGTTTCAGGAAGGCACCTGCTGGCACTAGAAACACTATCAGTGTCTCAACTATTGCTATGATAAAAGCGCCGAAGATACTGCCTTTTACGCTGCCGAGTCCGCCCAGTACCACTATGACCATAACCATGACCAACGGGTGCAGCCACATAAAGGGATAGGTTGTCCAGAGTGGTGCAATCACAGCACCGGCAATGGCCGCTAGTGCTGTGGCTATGGTCATAGTAGCGAGCAGAATAGTCGGGACACCTATACCCATCAGACCGGCAATCTCAGCGTCCTGAGCTGTAGCTCTGATGGCGATGCCCATCTTCGTCCTTGACAGCAGCAACCAGACTACCACAAGTACTAGGAGCATAATGCCGAGGGACAACAATTGTTGATACGTAATCCTGACGCCGAAGATCTGTAATACTCCGGAAATCAGTGGTGGTGACTCCCTAAAGTGGGCACCAAAACCCAGGAGCATGAACTCTTGGAAAACCATCGCCAGGGCGATGGTAACGAGTAACACAGCCACATGGTGCTCGCGGATGCGGTCGATGAACAACTTGTAACTTGCCGCGCCAATGCCTGTGATCAAGATGAGGGACACGATCGCCGCCGGTATCGGTCCCAAGCCTGCCCGGTAGGTGAAGTAGTACATTCCGTAGGCGGCAAGCATAAAAAAGGCAGTGTGCGCCAGGTTTAACATGCGGGCGACGCCGAATATAAGGGAAAAGCCCACGGCGAGGAGGGCGTAGACACCACCCGTGAGCAGAGCTTGTAAAACCATCGGCATTATCAGAGTTTGAACCATCTTCCCTTCCTAAAAATTTTACTTATCTGTGGCGGATGCTGGATATATACTTGTGTCAGACCTCAATAGTAACGCCACAGGTTGCAGTTCGGCAGTCCTACGCCTTTGCCTTCTTAGGCACACAATCAAGTGCTTATTCATACGGAAAACCCCCGGGGGAATCCCCGGGGGTTTTCCGTAAACTCCTTATTTCTTGAAAGTCAAGGTGGTGGCTATCTCTTTGAACAGGGCTTCATTATAGGGCACCATTGCCGAGTAAGTAGTTATGTTGACCATGATCCACTTGCCGTCCTTCTGCACGCCCAGACAAAAAGTTTCCAGAGGTGCACCTGTAGACCCTATCCAGTCAACTTTGGCGGTCTTGCCTTTAGTGCCATCAGGCAGCGTAATGTCGGTAGCTGAGCCGACCTTGATATCAGAGCCACCAGCCCTTTCCAGTGCCAGTTTCTCCGCTGCGGCGAACTCACCTTCCCAACCAACCGAGACAGAAAGTATGGGGACGA
>FMSI01123287.1_pt1 | contig 20602 bp, 20 predicted proteins | sample 1504471 | NCBI WGS metagenome assembly FMSI01 (sample SAMEA4475357, study PRJEB15587) | soil metagenome | biome: Soil; feature: Field | place: India | collected 2015-03-11 | depth 0 m
GCCTACGGCTCGTCGCTCGATCAGATCGGGCCAATGGCATGGACAGTCGCTGATCTTGCGTTGATCATGAACGTCATTGCCGGCCACGATCCGCGTGACGGCACTAGCGCGCCTATTCCTACGCCCGACTATACGGCAGCCTTAACCGGTGATCTGCGCGGGTTGCGGATCGGGATTCCCCGCGAATACTTCGTGGAGGGTATGGAGCCGGGTGTCGAAGCTGCCACCCGCGCGGCTATTGAGGCGCTGCGCGAACAGGGTGCAACGTTGGTCGAGGTGTCGCTGCCGCACACCAAATATGCTTTGCCTACATACTACATCATTGCTCCCGCCGAGGCTAGTGCTAATTTGGCCCGATTCGACGGCGTGCGCTACGGCTTCCGCGCCGAGGGTGAAACGATGTGGGAGCAGATTGAGCAGACGCGCGGGCAAGGGTTTGGCCCCGAAGTGCGCCGGCGTATTATGCTCGGCACATACGCGCTCTCAGCCGGCTACTACGATGCCTACTACCGGCGCGCGCAACAGGTGCGCACCTTGATCAAGCGCGATTTCGAGCAGGTGTTTGCCGAGGTAGATCTCTTGGCCACGCCAACCTCGCCCACCGTGGCATTTCCCATCGGCCAAAAGATCAACGATCCACTGGCGATGTATCTCAGTGACGTTTGTACCCTGCCGATCAATCTGGCCGGCGTGCCGGCGCTCGTCGTGCCCTGCGGCTTTAGCGAAGGGCTGCCGGTCGGGTTGCAATTGATCGGGCGGCCATTCGACGAAGCTACGTTATTGCGGGTTGGCGATGCGTATCAACGCATCACCGATTGGCATACGCGCCGGCCGGTGTTGGCCTAAACTTATACTCTGCACCACACACTTGCAGATTGTGGTATACTAAGAGGCGGTTTATCAAAACTCGACCGGTCAGTATTGGATCATTCAAGGAGAGATATCATCAATGAGCCGTTCGCGAGGGGTTGGGCGGCCACGGGCGCGCCGCCGCGAGTGTGAGTTTACCAAGTTGGGAATTGTGCCCGACTATAAAGATGTCAAGCGTCTGCAGAAGTATCTGACTGCGCAGGGCAAGATCCTGCCGCGGCGCCGCACTGGCGTGTCGGCCAAGATGCAGCGCCGGTTGGCAGTGGCCATCAAGCGCGCGCGCCATCTGGCGCTGTTGCCGGCAGCGCCGGCGCACACGCGCTAAACGATTATTGCCAGAAACGGTACGGATAACGTGCGAGGGTTGCAGCGGCTCGTATGCTGCGCTACCCTCGCACGTTGACTACACGGGAAGTAACTTATGGCAGTCTCCATATCTTCATCGCTGCAATCACCACTCGATACCCAAGCTTGGTTAAGCGGCGTGCGCGCCGCATGGCAACGCAGCGGCCTGCGCATCACCGGCCCCCGCCTCCGCGTGATCGAGACGATCGTATCGTACCGATCGCCGTTCAGCGCCGAGCAGCTCTACACCGATCTCTGTACGCACAACGAGGCGCCGGGACGGGCTACCGTCTATCGCACGATCGAGCAACTGCACGCGAGCGGTTGGTTGGCCCGTATCCACGGTTCGGTCGGCGAAGAAGGGTACGTGCCCTGCCATCCCGGCCATCTTCACCATCTGGTTTGCACCCAATGCGGCGCAGTCATCAGTTTTGAAGGCTGTGATCTGGAACAGATGCTGGCCCGTGTCGCCAAAGAGACTGGGTTTAGCGTCGAGGGGCATTTGCTGCAATTGTTTGGCCGCTGCGCCCAATGCCAAGCGAAAGCTTCGTCGTCGTAGCGTACCGTTACGACGGCAACACCACCCCAAACTCACTTAAGCGGGAGCGAACAATATCAAGCGCTCCCATAGTCTTGAGGCGTGTCTCAAGGTACGTTACGTCGAGTTGACAGCGCCGGATAATCCCGGCCACATCATTGATATCGTTCTTCCCTTGTTCCGGCCCGCGCTGCAACAGCAGTTTGTGAGCCACAATATCTTCCGGCGCAGCGACATAGACTTGCGCGCCGAGCAATGGCATCCGGCGACGGTGGCGCTGCATCGGCTCGTCGAGCCAGAAGGGGTGGTTAGCAGCGCCGCGACGCACCGTCAAATCTTCAAATAACTTGATCCCGCGCCAGATCACCCGCGAACCATCCGATTGCACCGCTTTATGCGATTGTTGCAGCAAGTGGATGATCCGCGGCAACGCACCCCGCTGCACCAGAATATCCACATCGTTGAGCGGACGCCGATCACCGTACAGATGTGCCGCCGCCCCACCAATCACAGCCCATACCATCTGATCGCCGTCGAGCAGGCGTTGGACGATAGCAAGATTTCCGGCGATAAGTGACATTGTTTTCTCCCTATATCAACGAGCCACCTGCAGCTAGCCACGCCTCGCGCGTCAATTCCATCTCGTAAAATTCAACCTGCGCATCAAACCGGTTGCGCCGAAAATGGGGACGCAGGTGTTGGTACTGTTGATCATCCAACAAGCGAAGCACCGGTTCATTACCAATCCGCCGCCATTCACTGCCTACGCCAACAAAACCGAGCCGCTGATAGCATCGTACCGCGCGCAGATTAAAAGCAGCGACATCGAGCACCATCCGCTGATAACCGAGCGAACCAAAATAGTAGGCGAGAAAGAGGCGCAACGCCTCGCCGCCTAACCCTTGCCCGACATACGGCTGGGACAACGAAATCCCTAGCCGGGCCGACTGCCATTCCCGGTCGATCTCGCGCAACGAGATGCGCCCGATAAGTGGGCCTGACTGCAGATCAATCGCCCACGCCTCAGTCGCGCCCGTCCAATGACTATCATCTTGAACGGGTTGGTATGGGCGCGGAATATTCCACAATGAGCTGAACGGTTCGCTATAACGCGGCCAGCGCTCTTGCATCAGCGTATCGGCTCGCCGCCATGGCCGAATGCGAACCCGCTCGCCGAGCAATTCACGCATTTCCGCTTCCTCTAACACCATCTCTCTCCTACGGTTGCGGACGTAAATAGTTGAGCGACATCCAGCCCTCGATGGTCTGGCCATTGAGCTCAACCTGCACTTTAAGCCACGGGATATTATCGGCCATCACTGGCCCTTCCAGTTTGCGCACCACCACCCCATTGGGCACAACAGTGATAATGTTGTTAGGTTGGGCGTTTGGCGCCGACCGGAGATTCAACCCTTCGGCAATATTGACCACATAGAGTTCAGGAGCAGCGTTACCCGGCCAGCTCAGATCGGGCAACAACCACACCGGCAGATCGGGCAAGCGCGGCGCTTCGCCCCCACTAAACCGCCCGATCGCCCACGTCACGGCCCAAAATGACCCCCCGGCCACTATCAGCAAGAGCGTAACCATGACCACCCAACCCATCACGCTCCGGCTTAAGTTATAGCGACGAAACTGGTCGATGTCAAAGGAATTGGTCAGCGCACGGCTCACCCGGCTGCGCAGATCGTCTGGCCGGGTTGGCGCTGGACGGGCAGGAGGGGTTGCCGGCGGCGTTGCCAGTTGGCGCTGGGCCGCGCGATCGACAGGAGGACGGGCCGGAGCCACCGGTTCTACCACTAACCGGCGGGTCTGCACGGTCAGCTCGCGCCAGAGGTCGTTAATCGCCAAGGCAAATGCTTGCGCATCGGGGAAACGCTGGGCCGGATCGCGAGCGGTCGCCTGCGCGATCAGCCGTTCCACCGATGGCAGGTACATCGTCGGGCGGACGCGGGCTAGTGGCGGCACCGATTGGGTAAGATGGGCCAGCGCGGTGGCCTGCGCATCGTCGCCGTGAACCGGGCGCTGGCCAGTGATCAGCTCAAAGAGCAAAATGCCTAACGCGTATACCGTGCTGGAAAGCTGCGGCGGCTGGCCGGCGCTCAGTTCGGGTGCGCGATAGTGGGCCAGATCGGCTGGAAACAGCGCCGGAGCGAAGAACCAGCCGTCTACTAACTTAACCTGCCCATCGCCAATTAACAAGAGGTTGGCGCTGCTGATCGGCGGATGAAAAAGACCGAGCGGCAATTCAGCCGAGCGGTGGCGCTGGCAGAGCGCGATCGCCTCGGCCACTTGCCGCACGATCAAGAGCGCCTGCGCCACACTCAAGGCGCCGATGCCAAACAAAGGCCGGCCCTCCACCGCTTCGGTGATCACAAAGGGCCGATCGCCACTCTCACCGCTATCAAACACCTCGAGCAACACCGGATGCGAACGGCGCGCACTCTGGGTAGCCTCAGCGATGAATTGCGCTCGTTTGCGCGGATTATCGCGCAATTCCTTGCGCAACAGATGGACCAAGACCGTCCGTTGCAGACGTAAGTCGGTCGCCTTGTAGACCACAGCCAACCGTGACTCACCAAGCGCTTCGTGAACACGATACCGGCCAAAGAGGATTGGTTCCTTTGTCGCTTCAGGAGCGGTCATGCGATTGATCCATCAAAACGGCGTACCCGCAGTCATCACTGCCTGATCACAGTTGTGCTAGTCAGATGATGCTCTCTTACCAGTATACCGCTAAGACGCCAACTATGCATCATCGGCGGCGCGATCTTAGCCGGCAACGCATGCTTCAATCGCCAACGCAAACCGGGCCACAGCCTCATCAGCCTGCGCCATTGTGAGCGTCAGCGGCGGGCAGAACCGGATGGTCGAAGCGCCACAGGTCAACACCAGCAACCCCTTGCGGAAGCTCTCCTGCATGACGGCATCGGCCAGTGAGCCGGCAGGATTGCCTTGGCCATCAACAAACTCGACCCCGATCATCAACCCGCGCCCGCGCACCGCACCAATCTGCGGGAAGCGCTGCTGCAACGCCTGCAATTGTTCGAGCAGATACACGCCAACCGTCGCCGCGTTCGCCATCAATTCCTCTTCGACCATGCAGAGCAATTCATACGCCACGGCGCAGGTGAGGCCATTGCCGCCATAGGTATTGCCGTGCGAGCCGGGTTGCCACCGGCGAGCCAATTCGGTGCGCGCGATCATAGCACCCAGCGGCAAACCGCCGCCCAACCCTTTGGCCGAGGCCACAATGTCAGGCACAATGCCCTCGTGCTCGAAGGCCCACATTTTGCCGGTGCGACCAACACCGCTCTGTACTTCGTCCACAATCAACAGGATACCGTAGCGATCGCAGATCGAGCGCAGGCGGGCCAGCGCGCCGGGAGGCGGCACCACATAACCGCCTTCGCCCTGAATCGGCTCGATAATGATCGCCGCCACCTCTTCGGGGGGCGTGGTAGTCTTGAAGAGCGTGCGCTCGATCAGATCGAGACACGCGATCTCGCACGACGGAAACTGGAGATTAATCGGGCAGCGATAACAATTCGGGTAATAGGTATGGCTAACACCGGGCAAGAGCGGAAAAAAACCGCGGCGTTGGCGCGGCTTCGAGGCCGTCAGCGAGAGACTGCCGTAGCTACGCCCGTGAAATGCGCCGTAAAAAGCGATAATGTTCTGGCGACCGGTGGCGTAGCGGGCCAATTTAATGCTCGCCTCGACCGCTTCGGTGCCGCTATTGGTGAAAAAGACCTGCCAATCTTTGCCACCGGGCATGAGCGAAACCAGCTTCTCGGCAGCCCGCACCATCGGCTCGTTGTAAAAATCGGTGCCGGCCATGTGGGTAAACCGCTGCAACTGCTCTTGCGCCACCTTGATCAGACGCGGGTGGCAATGACCGGCGGCCAGCACGGCAATCCCCGCATTCATATCGAGGAACCGGTTCCCATCGACATCCCACACTTCACAACCCTGCGCATGATCGATGGCGAGCGGATACACGCGCCCCAACGGCGCAATCACTTCGCGATCGCGGGCCACCAGCGCTTGCGCGCGTGGGCCGGGCGCCGGTTCGGGCATATACTCAGCAGGCATCCTTGCCGTGTCGGTATGAGCAGTCATGACGCGCTCCTTTGCAGATCGTGACGATAGTTGCAGACTAAATATTGTAGCCGACATGCGCTAAGGGCGTCAAGGCAGGGGCATAGCGAGGGAGCGAAGGGTAGCTTCTGTCATTGCGCGGGCGCGTAGCGCCCCTCCGGTCATTGCGAGGGAGTGGTGGCGACCAGCGCAGCGGGCGCCACCCGACCGAAGTAATCTCCCGCTTTAGCGTAACCTATGCCTGAGCGCATTGCAATGGCTGCGCTGCGCGCGGGCCGAGCGACGCTCTGCCCCTACGCGCGGCTTGCAATGACAAGAGGCGAGCGCATCGGGCAACGCATTACGCCAACCGGCTACCGCGCGCTGACCCGCACCTGATAGGTGGCGCCAAACATGGCGACGCCAATATTCGTAATCCGCACGTAATAGATCGCACTGCGCGGCGGGCGGAACTCGATTCGCGATGCGAAACCATCGCTATCGTCATTCATCGCGAGCGACTGGCCCTGCGCATCAAACAGTTCGATAACCGTATCTACGTCGCTAGCAAGGTCAAACGTTTCAATGATATAGGTCTGGCCGGCCTGCAAATCGAGCTTCAGCCAATCTTCATCGTTACGACCGATGAAATTGTGTTGTTGGGTGGCGCCGATCTCAATCGGACGCGCGCTCTGGAGGTCGTTATCCGGCTCGTAGGCGTCGGGCTGCGGCGAAGGAATCGTTTCCATTGACAATTGATAGCTCGCGCCGCCTAATTGCACATCATACGCAGTTACTTGGAGATAGAGGATCGCATCGGCGTTTGCCAGATAGCGAATCTGACGGCCATTGTCAGTTTGAACGAAATCAGCGTCTACAATAACCTCTCGTTCACTATCAAGCAGATCGAGTGATAGCCACACTGTATAGGGATCATACGTTGCCACAAATTGATACGCCTTGCCGGCCTGTACTTGCACCTGCACCAGATCAACGTCAGATGAATCTTGAACCGTGCGTAGTTGCGTCTCACCCTCAACAAGCAAACCGGCATTCGCCGGCAGATCGTCGGGCTCAAAGGCCTCGCGAGCAATCAGCGGCACTGCTTCGACCTGCACGCTGTAGCGCGTATCATTGCTGCGGAAGTAGGATGGGCGAATTGCGACAAACCTCGTCGCGTCGATGTCCGCTGAATAGATGAGATCACGGCTCAGATCATCAAGATAGACGCCAGACTCCAGCTCGTTGCCGGCAGCGTCAGTCAACACGAGAGCGAGATCGGCTCCCCGGCCTTCAAGCCGCAACATAATACGGTAGGCATAGCCAGCACGTGTCTCAAGCGCCAACCAATCACTATCACGTGGATCGCTGATGGTGCGGTTTTGCATTTCGCTTACTGCGATTGGGCGCGCCGCGGCCAGTTCATTGTCCGGTTCGTAAGCATCCGGCGGCGCCGGGGTAAAGATGGTCGCCACCAACCGGTACGGTATATCTACCTGTTGTATGGTATAAATTGACACCTTAAGGTAGAGGGTCGCATCGGTATCGCTGCCATAGACGATAATCGAGGCCAAGTCCTCTGCGTCGTCGTTATAGGCCAACTCCTCGCCACGCTCGTTGTATAGTGACAACATCGTGTCAACTCCTACACCTAGATCGAGCGTGCGGAAGAGATAGATCTGGCCAGCTTGGGCTTCAAAGCGCACCCAATCAATATCCTTGGCATGGGTAAACGTGCGATTCTGCACTTCGTCGAGCGCAATTGGGCGCGCTTGTGCCTGCGTATCGTCGGGTTCAAAGGCATCAGGAGGTGGCAACGCCAAAGTGCGTAAATGCAACAGACAGGACGCTCCGGCAGAAGAGACTGATAAGAAGCTGTCCAATCGCACAAAGAAGGTCGCTGATTCATCCGGCAGATAGATAATACGCGACGCGAAGCCTTCAAAATCATCGTCAAACGCGACTTCGTCGCCAGCACGGTTGAAGATAACTAAGGTGGTATCGAGGCCGTCGGAAAGATTAGCGGTAAACAGTTCATACGCTTGGCCGGTCTGCAAGTTGATGCGGAACCATGCGATCCCGGTCTGATCGAATTGAACGGTTTGCGCCGAATTGACCTCAAGCAACGGTGCTGCCAACGCCCGTTCGGGGTCAAAGCCATAGAAGCTTGGCATCATTGGCGGTGGCGTCAGCGCCGGAAATGGCGTCACCACTTACACCGGGCGCGGCGTGCGGGTCGGGCGTGGCGATGGAGTCAGGGTGGCGGTCGGCGTAGGCGCTTCGGCGAAGGGCAACGTGCAACCGGCGAACAGTACCGCGATCAGGAACGTGACGAGCGAACGCATCGCGCACCCCCTCCCTCTAAAAGGTCGCTTCATTGCGATTGTAGCACGCGCCCACAGGAAATACAGTGAAAAGATATTTACGTAGGGGCGCACTACCGTGCGCCCCTACGTCAGTGCGCCCCCGCCGTCGCCATCACCGCGTCAATTTACGGTAGACAATCCGGTGCGGGTGATCGGCCTCGGCCCCTTTGCGGCGGCGATAATCGGCAGCGTATTCCGAATAGGTGCCGGGGAACCACACCACTTGGCTATCGCCTTCAAAGGCGAGAATGTGGGTAGCGACGCGATCGAGGAACCAGCGGTCGTGCGAGATAATCAACGCGCAGCCAGCAAAGTTCTCTAACCCTTCTTCCAGCGCGCGCAGGGTATGCACGTCGAGATCGTTGGTCGGCTCGTCGAGCAGCAAGACGTTCGCCCCCGACTTGAGGATGCGGGCAAGATGAACCCGATTGCGCTCGCCGCCCGAAAGGCTGCCCACCAGTTTCTGCTGGTCACTGCCGCTAAAATTGAAGCGAGCGCAGTAGGCGCGCGAGTTGACTTGCCGCCCACCCAGCACAATCTGGTCGTTCCCTTCGGTGATCGCTTCCCAGACCGTTTGCTTGGGATCGAGCACCTCGCGGCTCTGATCGACGTAGCCGAGCTTGACGGAAGCGCCAACGGCGAGCGTGCCGCTATCAGGTTGCTCTTGGCCGACGATCATGCGGAAGAGGGTTGTCTTGCCGGCGCCGTTGGGGCCGACAATGCCGACGATCGCTCCCGGCGGCACATCGAAGCTCAGGTTTTCATAGAGCAGTTTGTCGCCGTAGGCTTTGGTCACATTGGTGGCCCGGATCACCAGATCGCCGAGGCGGGGGCCTGGCGGGATGTAGATTTCCAGCTCGCGATCACGCTGATCTTGGCTCTCGCTGAGCAGACGCTCGTAGGCGGCGATACGCGCCTTCGACTTGGCATGGCGGCCCTTGGGGGCCATATTAATCCATTCCAACTCACGCTGGAGAGCCTTTTGGCGCTGCGATTCGGCCTTTTCGGTTTCGGCCAGTTTCTGCCGCTTCTGCTCAAGCCAGCTCGAATAGTTGCCGCGCCACGGAATGCCCTGCCCGCGTTCGAGTTCGAGAATCCAGCCGGCGACATTGTTGAGAAAGTGGCGATCGTGCGTGACCGCGATCACAGTACCCGTGTACTCTTGCAGATGCCGTTCCAGCCACGCCACCGATTCGGCGTCCAGATGGTTGGTCGGCTCATCGAGCAGCAGAATATCGGGTTGCTGCAATAGCAACCGGCAGAGCGCCACCCGACGGCGTTCACCGCCCGACAACACCGCCACCGGCGTATCTCCCGGCGGGCAGCGCAGCGCGTCCATCGCCAATTCCAGCCGGCTATCGAGATTCCAGCCGTCAACGTGATCGATCTTGTCTTGCAGTTCGGCCTGCTCGGCAATCAGCGCATCGTAATCGGCATCGGGGTTGTTAAACTGCTCGGTGATCTCGTCGTAGCGGCGCAGCAGAGCCACCGTCTCGGCCATGCCCTCTTCAACCACCTCACGCACCGTCTTGGCATTGTCGAGGTGCGGCTCTTGTTCGAGCAAGCCAACCGTATAGCCGGGAGCGCGGGTAATCTCACCGTTGTAATCTTGGTCGAGACCAGCCATAATCCGCAAGAGCGAACTCTTGCCTGAACCATTGGCGCCGATCACGCCGATCTTGGCCCCATAGAAAAACGAGAGGCTGATATCTTTCAGGATTTCGCGATTGGGGGGCACCACCTTGCCCACCCGGTACATCGAGAAGATGATCTTTTGAGTATCGGTCATGCGAGCACTCCTTGAGTTGGGTGATACCGCTCTTAGTGTAGCATAGAGCGGTCAACCAAATACAGCGCGCGATTGACAACACAATTTCAAGCTTATGGTATAATACCCAGCGTGATGCCGGGTGGTGTAATGGTAGCACAGCGGACTTTGGATCCGTTAGTCTAGGTTCGAGTCCTAGCCCGGCAGCCACAGCAACAACCGTGCCACAGGCAATGAAACGACTGAACCCACACAATCTGCTCTCGGCGATGGTGGTCAGGATTTCTGGCTCGGCCAATTGATATGTGCGCAGTGAGCATGCTCGCTGCGCGTTTCTATTCAAGAAAGAACGACTGCATCATGGATGGTCGCCTGCTGATTTTCACCGGCAACGCCAACCCGGCGTTAGCGCAAGAGATTGCCCGCAACCTGCGCATCAATCTGGGACGGGCGCTGGTCGGCACGTTCAAGAACGGCGAGACGCGGGTCAAGATCCACGACAATGTGCGCGGCTGCGATGTGTTTGTGATCCAGCCCACCTGCACGCCAGTGGATCACCATCTGATGGAATTGTTGATTATGATCGACGCTTTCCGGCGCGCGTCAGCAGCGCGGGTGACGGCGGTCATTCCATACTACGGCTATGCCAAGCAAGAAAAGAAGACATCAGGGCGCGAGCCGATTACGGCCAAGCTAGTCGCCAACTTGATCCGCACCGCTGGCGCCGACCGGGTGTTGACGATGGATCTCCACGCGCCAGCGATCGAAGGTTTCTTCGACATTCCGGTCGATCACTTGCAGGCGTCACCGCTCTTGGCCGACTATATTCGCGAGCTGAATCTGCCCAATCCGGTCGTCGTTTCGCCCGATGCCGGCGGCGTGGGGCGAGCCAACCGCTTCCGCGAACGGATCGGGGCCGGCTTGGCGATTATCGCTAAGCAGCGGCTCGAACCTGACACCGCCGAAGTAATCGAGATGGTTGGCGAAGTCGAGGGCAAGACGGCCATCATCGTCGATGATATGATCTCGACCGGCGGCACGCTGATCGAAGCGGCCCAGACCCTGCTAGCCCGCGGCGCGTGCGCCGTCTACGCCTGCGCGACGCACGGCATTTTCGCCGATAATGCGTTGCAACTGATCGCTAAATCTAATCTGATCGAGACGATTGTCACCAACACCATTCCCCAACCGCCTGAGGCAACTGCCGCGCGGGTGCGCACGATCAGCGTCGCGCCGCTGTTTGCCGAAGCGATTATGCGGATCCACAAAGATCTGTCGCTGAGCGCGCTGTTTTCGTAACCATGCGGCAATGCTGCGCCCGAAGGCAACGGAGCGTTCGGGCGCACCCGCAGAGTGATGCGCGCCACTCTGTTCCGCGGAAAGGAGGATGATTCGCTTGGAGGACCCCGGCCCTAGTTCGCTGATGATCGGCATTGGCCTGTGCCTCATGTTCCTCGGCATTACCTCGGCAGCCGATACGGTCTTGATGACGGTGAGTCGCCCGCGCCTGAGCGCCCTGCTCGCCTCGGCTGGTCTTGGCTCGCGCCGCTTCACGGCCCATTTCCTCGACGAACCATACCGGATCAAGTCGGCCATTATCTTTCTGAATACCGTTTTGACCATCACCGTGACCGCGCTGACCATCCAACTCACCGCGCTGTATGGCGCCAACGCGATGATCGGCGGTCTAGCCACCCTGCTGTTTGCGATTCTGTTGCTCAGTGAAGTGGTGGCCAAGGCGCTCGCGCGCCGCAACCCCGACACCACCGTGCTGGTGCTGGCCCGCCCGCTGGTGATCGTCGCCACGATCTTGTGGCCGTTAATGGCCGTGATCAACGCCATTACCCGCCCCATTTTCACCCTCTTGAGCGGCAAACCGGCCCCGCCGACGCCATTGGTGACGGAAGAAGAGCTGCGCCTGATGATGAGCGCCGGTGAAGAGGCGGGTTGGATCGAGCACGAAGAGCGCGAGATGATCGAGGGTGTGATGGATTTTGGCGACACGCTGGTGCGCGAGATTATGATCCCGCGGGTTGATGTGGCTGCGCTCGAAGTCAATAGCTCGCTTGATCGCGCGCTCGATATGGCGATCACTCGCGGCCACTCGCGCATTCCGGTCTACGAAGAGACGATCGACAATGTGGTCGGCATTCTGTACGCCAAAGACCTCATCCCCGTCTTGCGCGACGGCAAGCGCGATACACCGCTGCGCGACCTGCTGCGCCCGGCTTATTTTGTGCCGGTGACGATGAAGGTCAAGGCGCTCTTGGAAGATTTGCAACGCCGGCGCGTTCACATGGCGATCGTGGTTGATGAATACGGCGGCACCGCCGGCATTGTCACCCTAGAGGATTTGATCGAGCAGATCGTGGGCGAAATCCGCGACGAGTACGATACCGAAGAGCCGGCGATTGTGGAAGTGGGGCCGCGTGAGTTTATCGTCGATGCCCGCGTGCCGATTGATGATGTGGCCGAATTGCTGGAAGTCGAATTCCCGGAAACGACTGCCGACCGGATTGGCGGCTTGGTGTACGAGCAGTTAGGCCGGATTCCGCGGGTGGGTGATGAGGTGACGTGCGGTGATGTCACCATCACGGTACTCTCATTGAAAGGCATCCGCGCTGAACGGTTGCGCATTGTGCGGCAAACGCCGGCAGAGGTAGAGGCGGCAGCGCCGGCGGAGGCCGAGAAGCCTATGTTGCCGCTGACCAAAGAAGCGCATGGATCAAGCAGTCCTTGATCGACTCGTGGCCGCCGCGTTGGCGGCCCAAAGCCGCGCCTACGCGCCCTATTCGCAGTTTGCCGTTGGCGCAGCCGTCCTCACGGCGGATGGGCAAATCTTTAGCGGCGCAAACATTGAGAATGCCTCATACCCGCTGACCATCTGCGCCGAGCGGGTGGCACTGTTCAGCGCGCACATGGCCGCTGCCGGGCCGGTAACGGTGTTAGCGGTGGTGACGCCGACCGCTACCGTCGCCAGCCCGTGTGGCGCGTGCCGGCAGGTGATCTTTGAGCTAGCGCCGCACGCGCAGATCATTCTGATCAACGCCGATGCAAGCGAACGCCGACTCACCACGCCGGCTGAGTTGTTGCCCTACGGTTTTGGTCCTGAACAACTGCGTGGGGAGTGAGCGCAGGCGACAGTAATGGGTGACGGCAGCTACCCTGCCGCCATCCATCGGGTGACACTGCCTTTGGCCGCGAACATTATCTTGATGAACACATCACGGTTGGATGTTATTGCGGCTTGCTGCTATCCGGTGGGGTCGCCGGCATCGGCAACAGCGGCGCGACCGGTTCAACCAGCCGGTCGACAATCGCGCTGAGCCGGGTGAACTGCGGCCCCAGTTCAGTCTCGGCAAGCGGGATGTTTACCGGCACATCAAGTTCAACCGGGATCGATGTCACCAGCTTGACATTCATATTCAAATCGACCGGCAACTCAAGCCCGGCGGGCAACACGATCGCCACGCTGGCATTGAGATTGCCACCGCCGCCGGGAAACGCGATTTGGGCTGGCGCCTGCAACGAAACCGGCTCGGTCAACTTCACGACATTGCGCTCGGTCATAATCGTTGCGCCGTTGATCGGCACATCCAGCTCGATTGGCAAGCGCGTGCTCAGCGGCACTGTGTAAACAATTGTCGCCGACTCGAGATGGTTCACGACATCTTGCAGCTCAGCCAGATTATTGGCGGCGAAGACCGGCAAATTCTCGGCCAATTGCGCCACTTGACGCTGGTTCATCACCAAAATCCCAATCACAATCCCCAGCGCCACCAGCAGCACTGCGTTCATGATGAACGATGTCCAGATCAGCGCTTTGTAGAGGGGGGCAATGCGCGCGTAACGCTTGACGGGGCGAGGCGTGGTTTCGTTGCTCATGCGTCCTCCTACAACTACAGTTGTCTCGAATAATACCACGCTCATTCGTAGATGCAAGAGTTGCGCAATCGCGATTTTGGGGTATAATGAACTAGTGCCGCGAACGGCAGATACTTGCGGAACCCCGCCAGGACCGAGAGGTAGCAACGGTACGCGAGTTCCTCTGGGTGTTCGCGGCGCTTTGTTTTTGGCAGAGGTGAAACGGATAGGGGTCGATGCTGCCGGCTAGCTGAAAGCCGGATACGCTAAGCGCGATCATCAGCGACAATCGCCGCTGCCAATTCGGCCAACAATGGCGTACCACCCATGCGCTGCAACATCGGCACAACGAAGCTCAGCGCATGAAACATTTCCTCGCGCCCAATGGCCGCCTTGCCTAACGTGCTCGCCAGCCGGTGCAAGGTCATTGGATCAGCAGGATCGAGCGCCGCCACGATCGCCAATTCAGCGCGCACCCGTTCATTGCGGCGGCGAATCCGGCGCGCAATAGTGGCAGCGGTTGTCACATCGCCATGCTCGACAAGCGCAACAGCCAAGGCTGCGCGGTAACGATTGCGCGCTTCGCCAGCCAGCAATTCTTCAGCCAAACGGTCGGCCAAGCCGGTATCGGTGTTTACCAACAACGGCGCAATCATAACCAACGCCCGCCCGCGTTCGGCAGCCACCTCGATTGCGCGGATCATATCGACGGCCACGAGCACATCACCGGCCCGCGCGCGCGCAATCGCCAGATCAGCGCTGGTACGCGCCCGTTGGTCTTCAGCCACAATCGCCGCGGCTTGCGCACTCGCCGCCACCCAATCACCGATAGCGGCCAAAGCGCGCGCAATCTCGTCGCGGGCCCAGTCACGCTCATCATCATCGGTCATCGCGGCCAACACCTCTTGCGCGCCGGCGTAATCACCGGCCTGCGCGCAGGCTACCGCAACCCGCGACAAGGCGCGCTCCAATTCTTCACCGCTTAACTGATACGCAATCGCCAGCGCCCGATCCTTACGGCCAATGGCAGCGTGAGCCGAAGCCAAGGCCGCAAGCAAGATCGGCCGATCCTCGCCTTGCAAAGCATCGATCTCGCGCGTTGCGCGCTCGGTGGCAAGATTGGCGACCAACCCTTGTAACAACAACCGTAACTCAAGCAGCGTCGTTACCCGCAACTCGCGGTTGCCAATCCGTTCGGCGGCAGCCAGCGCATCACCGTCCTTCTCAGCCAACGCAAAGACCCGGGCAAGGCGGGCTAAGCCCCGATCACGCTGATGCGGGCTAGCCAAGGCCGCTATACGTTGCAACGCCGCCTCTTCGTTGCGCAACGCGAGGTCACATGCCAACTCGATCTCGGCCCATGCCCGCGCCGTCTCCACCTTCAATTCTTCGAGCAGCATCTCGCCCCGTGGATCGCCGATTCGGGCTAACGCAACCGCTACCTCAGCCTGCGCCCATGCGGCCCGGTTCTCGTGCAGAATCGCGCGCGACAGCCGCCATGCGTGATTATACTGGCCATCGGCCAATAACCGGCGCACGACCAGCGTCTCAACGTGAGCACGCCGCTCAAGCAGATCGATCTGTTCAGCGCACGCTAAGGCCCGCTCAATATCACCCGCTTCTAGGCACGCCGTGGCCAAGGCCTCGATTGCCTGATCGCGCGCATCGCACCATGCCCGTGACACCGGTTGCGCCTCAAGATCGAGCGCGCGCGAGAGCAGCCGCATTGCGGCGCTGCGCATATTGACGCTATAGCACGCCTCGCCGAGCTGGCGCAGCACCGCGGCTTTCGGCACGCCATCGGGCAACTGCTCGACAATGGCCGTCACCCGGCGCAGGCTGCCCTCGCGACCACCGGTTTGAACCGCAGTGAGGAATGCCGCCGTCACCACTTCACCGCTCAGTTGGCGAGCCCGGGTCGCGAGGGTACCGGTGATTGCTGCGGTGCGGGCTAAGGCTAACGGCGGGCCATGCGCGGCATCGTGCAGCATCCACCCGGCATCGCGTAACGCGCCGACCAGTCCTTCGCGCAACTCGCGTTCGCGCAACCACGTAGTTTGGTCGGCAGTCGGCAGATAAGCCGGTCGCTGAGCCGGCGGGCACAGCGCGGTATGGCGCGCTAGTTGGCGCACAAGGTACCGGTTCACCGGATCGAGGGGATTGCGCCGCAAGCGTTCGGCGCACCACTGCGCCAATTCACCGTGAGCGGCATCCATCTCGCGAGGCACGTGGCGCGCCAGAAAAAGGCGCACGGCGCGATGAGCATAACGCACCAGCAACAAGGAATCTTCATCGCTCAAGCGACGAAGATTGATATGCACCAGTCCCTGCTCTTCCCACCGATCGAGCACCAAATGCGGATGCTCGGCGCTAATCTCAGCCAGCGCCGCTACTGGCACCGGTTCGCCGCTCGCAGCCAGCAACACCGCCAGCCGCCGTTCGGTTGGACTCAGCGCTCGCCACCAGTCCAGCAGCAAATAGTTCAAATCGGCAGGCAGATCGGCGCTCGTGAGCAACCCGAGATGGAGCCAGCGTTCAGCCCAGCTCAAGTAGAGCAGATTCCCCTGCGCCGCGGCCAGCAACGGCGCGCGCCATGCCGGCGGACAATGGCGCCGTTCGAGCAACGCCGTCTGGGTTTGGATCAACTCACGATCAGCAGCAGGTAAAACGAGACGCGCATCCGGTTCGACCGGCAATGAACCGTGCATCACCAGCGTCACACCGGCAGGGAGATCAAACGGCAATGACAGGGGTAACGAGCGTAACGGCTGCCGATCGCGGTCGGGAGCGCTGACCAGCAATACCAACGGCTGGGAAGGATCGGCCACCTCGGCCAACAGCCGTTCAAAAGCGGACGGATCAGTCAGCGCCGCTGGATCGATCAATGGAAGCGAGGGCCGGCGCAGAGCAGCTATTTGGGCGTAGAACGCCAGCGCGCCGCCGCCGTCATCATCATCGGCTAACCAGAGCGGCCAATCGTAGCGCACCGCCAATTGGCAGAGCAAGGTGGTTGCGCCAGCGCCGATCGGCGCCTTGAGGGCGACAATGCCTTGCTGATCGCGCACCGTGGCGACCACAGCATTAAGCAACGCCGGCCGGTCAATCGCCGAGCGCAAGCATGCCTGCACCCGTTCTTGCTGCGCGCGCAACGCCGGCGCGACGGTGGCGTAAAGTTCGCTAAATTGCTCGACAGCGCGAAAGGCGCGCGGTACTATTGGCGTCATCGGGTATGTACTATACCACACCCTTGCAAAAACAGTGTACGGGCACAGCAGTGCTGTGCCCGTACCAACCCAAAGGTGCGGCAAACCGGCTTACTTCACCTCAACCACAGCGCCGACTTCAGTCAGCTTGGCCTTGGCCGCCTCGGCCTCTTCCTTGCTCACACCCTCGCGCACCGGCTTGGGCGCGCCCTCAACTAGATCCTTCGCCTCCTTCAGGCCAAGGCTGGTCAGCTCGCGCACGACCTTAATGACCTGAATCTTGTTGGGGCCAGCCTCCTTGAGGATGACATCAAACTCAGTCTTCTCCTCAACCGGAGCAGCAGCGGCAGCGCCGTCACCGGCGGCAGCCACCGGCGCAGCCACACCCATCGCCATCACTGGCGCCGCTGCGGTCACGCCCCACTTCTCCTCCATCTTCTTCTTCAGCTCGACCAGCTCGAGGACATTCAGGCCCTCGATCATCTCGATAATCGAATCGATCTTCGACATGGTATGTATACTCCTTTATGTAGTACTAATAACCTTATTCCCTGTACGGGCACAGGGTTGCTGTGCCGTTGGGCACAGCAACCTTGTGCCGCTACGCATTACGAATTCTGCGGCTGCAATTGATCAATCCGGGCCTGCAAGACGTACAGCACATTGGAGATCGCGGCGTTGAGCACACCAACCACACCGGAAACCGGCGCTGCGATTCCGCCGACCACCTGCGCCAGCGCCTGCTCGCGCGATGGCAGCTTCGTCACCTGCTCGAGGGCATCGGCTGGCAGCAGCGTCTTGCCGAGCAACGCGCCACGGACGGTAAAGCTCTTGTTGCCAGACTTGAGATAATCGAGCAGCGCCTTGGCCACCTTGCCAGCATCATCGTAAGCAAAGGTCACCGCAGTGGGGCCGGAGAGCAACGAATCAAGCGCCTCGCGACCGGTATGATTGGCGGCAATCTTGAGCAGCGTATTCTTCGCCACCACAACTTCGCCGCCGTGCTCGCGCAGCTTCCGGCGCAGTTCAGTCATATCAGCCACGCTCATGCCGCGACCATCGCCGCGATAGTCGGCCACCACCACCAACTGGGCGCGGCTCAGCTTCTCGGTTAGCTCATGCACTGTTTCAATTTTGCGCTGCGTTGGCATCTATCTCACCTCCTCTCTGTTGAAGTCACAATAAAAACGGTCGCTCGCGTCCTGAGACCGAGCGACCGAGATGAGCGCAGCCAAACACTGCGCACAATCGACAGAGCGAGCGCAACGCTCACGGCTATCGCACCTCAGACGCCACCTCGGCCGGCGGCCCAACGGGGCCATTAGGAGCGCATGCTCACCGGCTGTCTCAGGCAGCCACGAGATATATTCACCTATTACGGCTTAAAGGTCTGCGCCGCTGCCGGATCAACCGGCACACCGGGGCCCATCGTGCTGGTCAGGGTCACGGTGCGAATATACGTTCCTTTCGCACCACTCGGCTTCGCTGCCTTGACCGCATCCATCAAGGCGACAAAATTCTCGGCCAACTGCTGCGGGGTAAAGCTTACCTTCCCGATCGCCACGTGCAGAATGCCAGTTTTGTCATTGCGGAACTCAACACGACCACCCTTCACTTCGCGGATCGTGCGAGCGAGATCAGCAGCCGGCACAATCGTACCGCTCTTGGGGTTCGGCATCAGACCGCGGGGACCAAGCTTGCGGCCGATGCGACCAACCTTCCCCATCATATCGGGGGTTGCAATCGCCACATCGAAATCAAAGAAATTCTCGCGATCGATCTTGGCAATCAGATCATCGCTCCCGGCGTAATCAGCGCCGGCATCGAGTGCTGCCTGCACCGCCTCACCCTGCGTGAAGACGAGCACTCGCACCGTCTTGCCGGTACCGTGGGGCAGCGCAACCGTCGTGCGGATATTCTGATCGGCGTGACGCGGATCGATGCCAAGGCGCAAGTGCGCTTCGACCGTCGCATCAAACTTGGCATACGACGTCTCTTTCACCAGCGCCAGCGCCTCGGCTGGGGTATAGAGACGCGAGCGATCAACCTTCGCCAGCGCGGCGAGATACTTTTTTCCGTGCTTTGGCATGGTAACACTCCGGGTGGTGATGGCGGATCGATTGATCCTCCCACCAACTAACAACGCTTATTCAACGATCTTGATGCCCATGCTGCGGGCAGTGCCGGCAATAATCCGTTCCGCCGCTTCGATATCATTCGCGTTCATATCGGGCAGCTTCTGCTGGGCAATCTGGCGCAACTGGGCACGAGTAATAGACCCCGCCGTCGTGCGCTTCGGATTGCTCGCACCTTTCTGAATGCCAGCAGCCTTACGCAACAGATCAGCAGCCGGCGGCGTCAACAGGCGCGCGACGAAGGAGCGATCGCTGTAGATCGTGATTTCGACCGGGACAATGCTGCCGGCCTGCGAAGCCGATTTCTCATTATACTCCTTCACGAACGCCATGATATTAATGCCGTACTGGCCGAGCGCCGGGCCAACGGGCGGCGCTGGCGTCGCCTTGCCGGCCGGTAATTGCAGCTTGACAACTGCGACAAGTTTCTTCGCCACAACACTACTCCTTACATAGCGGAAAGCTGTGAAATGCTTCCCTCCCTCGCGCAGCCGGCGAGGTCACGGATAACGGAATATTCTTACTCAACCAACCGGGTCACTTGCAAGAAGTCAAGTTCCACCGGCGCTTCGCGACCGAAGAACGAGACCAGCACCCGCACGCGGCCCCGCTCGTGGTCGATCGCATCGACAATACCCTCGAAATCGGTGAACGGGCCATCGATAATCTTGACGGCCTGCCCCTTTTGGTAGCTGACGCGCACCTTCGGCGCTTCGCCCTCCATCTGGCGCAGGATGGCCTTTACCTCTTCATCCTCAAGCGGGGTCGGCTTATTCCCATGCCCGACAAAACTCGTCACACCCGGCGTATTGCGCACCACATACCACGAGTCATCGGTCAGGCGCATCTGCACCAACACATAACCGGGGTAGATCTTCTTGTTGACCGTGCGGCGCTGGCCATTCTTGATTTCAATCTCTTCTTCAGTCGGCACAATGACGCGAAAAATCTGGTCTTGCATCTCCATCGAAGCAATGCGATGCTCCAGATTTTGCTTCACTTTATTCTCGTAGCCTGAGTACGTGTGAATCACGTACCAGCGCCGATCATCAGCCTCTTTCTCTTTTTCCTCAGACATGGGCAGCCCCTGTTCGCGAACAGTTTACTGGACGAGGCTCACGAGGCTCGTGTAGAGGAAGGTAAAGATCGAATCACCAATAAACAGCAGCAACCCGATCACCAACGACACCGCAATCACGAGCACCGTCAGACGAATCGTCTCTTCACGGCTTGGCCAAACGACTTGCCGTAACTCGCTGCGCGTCTCGCGAAACGTGCGCACGAGGATGTTTTCTTGAATGTCGCGCTCTGTATCTTTGGCCACGGCCATTGTATACCCTTCACTTTGAAGCTGCCGGCGGCGGCAAGGCCACCGGCAGCCCAGCGAATCCGGCCTCAGGCGTTAATCAAGGATCTTGGTCACGACGCCAGCG
>FMSI01016817.1_pt1 | contig 20590 bp, 19 predicted proteins | sample 1504471 | NCBI WGS metagenome assembly FMSI01 (sample SAMEA4475357, study PRJEB15587) | soil metagenome | biome: Soil; feature: Field | place: India | collected 2015-03-11 | depth 0 m
GCCGCAAGGCGTGCGGGTTCGAGTCCCGCCTTCCCCACCAAAGCGAAACATTCTCAAGTGAAAGGATGACATTAAGTGGTGACCATCATCGAAAAAACACTGCGTGAAGATCATCAGGCTTACATTGTAGCCGAATTCGAGCCCGAGATTTGGGAAAACTATAAACGCAAAGCCACAAAAAAATTGGGGGAAAGAGTACGCATTCCGGGATTTCGACCGGGTAAAGCGCCGCTGGAAATGGTGCGCCGAGCGGTCGGTAATGAAGCCATCGAAGAACTTGCTATCGAACTGCTCGTAGACGAAAAGTACGGGGATGTCCTCACTGCAGCCGAAGTATCTCCCGGTGCGCCAGGGCGACTTGAGGATATTGTTAGCCGTGATCCCTTACGCTTGGCCTTTACCGTGCCACTAGAACCCACGGTAGAATTGGGCGATTATCGTAGCATTCGAATCGAATCTGAGCCCCCGGTTGTTACCGAGGAAGAGGTCGAAGAGTATATCGAAAATGTGTTATTAGCCAACTCCGTTGCCGAGCCGGTGGAACGCCCCGCCCAAGAAGGCGATGTGGTCTATATTAAATATCAATGGGCAGTTCTTGAAAACGAGGATCAACCGGGTGAGTTCTCGGTGCCCGAGTCTGCCGAGTATATCGTAGGGCGAAAAACGGAAAGCGAACGACCTTTCCCCGGTTTTTCCCAACACCTTATTGGTTTGACCGCCGACCAGGAAGTCACCTTTATCCACGAATATCCCGCCGATTGGGAGGATGAGACCCTGCGGGGCAAAAAGGTGGCGTATAAGGTCACCATACAAAGCATCAAAGAACTGCACATCCCCGAACTGACAGATGATTTTGTAAAATCCACCTTCACCGATCTCAGCTCCGTGGAAGAATTCCGAGCCCGCGTCCGCACTGTACTCGAGTCCAATCAGCGCGCACGGGCAGATGCCGACCTGGCCGAGCAGATGCTGGATCGCATTCATGAACAAGCCACCTTCAAGTATCCCCCTCAACTCGTTGACGAAGAGATCCAGCGCCAACTCGCCCGCTGGGAAAGCGAACTGCAAAAATACGGCCTTAACCTCGATTCTTATTTGCGAATCACAAACAAAGACGCCCAGACGTTTGTCAACGAAACCGTGCGCCCCGAAGCCGTTAAAGCCTTAGAGCGCCGGCTGTTAATTGACAAACTCATCGCCCAAGAAAATATTCAACTCTCACAGGAATCCTACCAGCGCGCCCTCCAAAGCCTAGCCGGGGAACTCTCTCAACTTCCCAAACGAGAGCAGAAACGACTGGACAACCGCCGTATCTCGGCAGAACTGGAACGTCGTCTTACCAATGAACTGGTGGGAGAACTGATTGAGCGTCTCAAAGCGATTGCCAGTGGGCAACTCGATCAAATCTCAGCCCAAGCCACGGACGAAACTACTCCCAGCACCAATGCTACTGCTGAAGAGACCGGGGCGGTTGAGTCCGAGTCATCAGAGGAAGATGCTACAGAGGCTGTCCAAGTTAAGCCAAATACAGTAGAATCTATTCAGGAAACATCCGAAACCTAAACGATTAGGAAAGTGAAGGGATTTTATGAGTTTGAACAACTTTGACTTAATCATTCCCATGGTCATCGAATCCTCGGCACGAGGTGAGCGTGCCTACGATATCTATTCGCTCCTTCTCAAAGAGCGGATCATCTTTGTCGGCACCCCGATTGATGACCAGGTGGCTAATCTGATCGTCGCCCAGTTGCTCTACCTGAGCCGGGAAGACCCCGAAAAGGGTATCCAGATGTATATTAACTCGCCTGGTGGGCAGATTTACGCTGGCTTAGCCATCTACGACACCATGAAGATGATCCCCAATAAAATCAGCACGGTAGCAGTTGGAGTAACTGCATCTTTCGGCACCGTGCTCCTTGCGGCAGGTACCAAGGGACAGCGCTACGCCCTACCTCACGCCACCATCCACATGCACCAACCGTTGGGTGGCGCTCAAGGTCAGGCATCGGATATTGAGATCCAGGCGCGTGAGATTCTCCGCCTAAAATCTCAACTCAACCAAATCCTGGCAGAGTGCACCGGACAGCCGCTAGAAGTTATCGAGCGGGATACCGAGCGCGACTTCTACCTGGATGCCTATCAGGCTGTCGAATACGGCATTGTAGACCAAGTGCTGACACCCCCTGAAAAATAGGGTATCCTCGATCTGCTCTGCCGTTCCTTTACACCTGTTTAGCCCACTGCGAGCCGGATAGCCCTTGCTGTCCGGCTTGCGCTATCGGAGAGAACGATGATCCAAACCCTCATACCACCGGTACGCGCATTAATTCTCGACATGGACGGAGTCCTGTGGCGAGGCGATCAACCGATCGGCAACTTGCCAGCCATCTTTGAGACGATCCAAGCACAAGGCTTGCGTGTGGCTCTGGCTACCAACAATGCCACCCGTACGGCTGAGCAGTATGCTCAAAAGCTCTTACGATTTGGGGTTACATTTGACCCCCAATTCATCGTTACGTCTGCCGATGCCACAGCTTATTATCTGCATCAGCAGTTCCCACAGGGAGGGCCAATTTACCTCATTGGCGAAGAAGGACTGCGCCAAGCCCTCGCCCAATACGGCTTTCACCCGGTTGAAGATGGTCAAGTCCTCGCCGTAGTCGCCGGCCTGGATCGTCAACTTACCTATGAAAAACTGCGCAGGGCCACCCTTCTCATTCGCCAAGGAATCCCTTTTATTGGCACCAATCCCGATCGCACCTATCCAAGCCCGGAAGGATTGGTGCCCGGTGCAGGCACGGTATTAGCCGCCCTGGAAGCCGCCAGTGATGTTCGGCCCATCATCATCGGCAAACCTTTTCCCACCCTGTTCCGAGTAGCATTGGAGCGCCTTAACAGCCATCCCCAAGAAACATTGGTGGTTGGAGACCGACTGGACACCGATATCCTGGGCGCCCAACAAGCAGGACTACGCGCAGCCTTGGTATTAAGTGGAGTAACCACTACCGAAGAAGCCCGTCATTGGTCACCACCCCCTAACCTCATTGCGCCTACCCTTGCTCACCTATTAGGTATAGAGCAGAACGATGACCCAGAATCATAACTCTCCACGCAAGTTTATTCTTGATCTCGCATTCATCGAATTGGAGAACGTCCTTAAAGAATGGGGTGAACCCGCTTATCGTGCCGAGCAAATCTGGCGCGGACTTTATCAACAGTTATGGACAGTACCAGATCAATTTACCACCTTACCCAAAGGTCTGCGCCAGAGGCTAGGTGAAGCGTTTACATTCAGTCACCTTAAACCGGTAACTTCGTTGCGCTCCAGCGATGGCAATACCATCAAGACCTTGTTTCAACTGCCGGATGAATTAGCCATCGAGGCCGTCCTCATGCGGTATGAGCGCCGCAATACGCTCTGCATCTCCACCCAAGTGGGCTGTGCGATGGGCTGTGTCTTCTGCGCTACCGGACAAATGGGCTTCAAACGCCACCTCTCTCCCGGCGAAATCGTGGAACAAGTGCTGTATTATGCCCGCCTACTGCGTCAAGAAAACGAACAGGTTACCAATGTCGTTGTCATGGGCATGGGAGAGCCTTTTCATAACTACGATGCTACGATGAAAGCCATAGATATTCTTAACCACCCGCTGGGCATGAATCTCGGCGCCAGGCGTTTTACGATTTCAACCGTGGGTCTGGTTCCGGCCATTCGGCGTTTTGCCACCGAAAAGCGGCAAGTCAATCTTGCCATCAGTCTGCACGCCACGCGAGATGATTTACGCAGCAGTCTTTTGCCTATTAACCGCAAATATCCTATCCAAGAAGTATTGGCCGCCTGTCGTGATTATGTGGCACAAACGGGACGACGCATTACTTTTGAATGGGCGCTCATTCAAGGGGTTAATGACTCGGTAGAAACGGCGCGAGAATTAGCAACACTGCTCAAAGGATTGCTGTGTCATGTTAACGTCATTCCTCTAAATCCAACCCGGCGCTACTCCGGAACAGGAAGCACACGAGAACGCGCAAACGCCTTTAAAGCCGAATTGGAACGCCACGGCATCCCCTGCACCGTGCGCATCCGCCGCGGCATAGACATCCAGGCCGGTTGTGGACAATTGGCTACACTACATAATGCAAACACCCAGGAGTGATATAATCTACGCGCTATGATTGACCTAATCAATAAATGGAAACAAGGACTTGAACGTACACGCAAAGCTACCTTTGGCCGCCTGGCAGCCCTTCTGGGTGTCAGCGAAATTGATGACGGCACTTGGGAAGACCTGGAAGCACTTCTTCTCCAGTCTGACCTGGGCGTAGAAACAACCCGAGAAATCTTGCAGTCTCTGCGACAACGCGTACAACGCGAAGGGTTAACCAAAGCGAGCGAACTCAAGCAAGCCTTACGCGAGGAACTGCTTAAGCGTTTAGATACTCCCCCCACCCTGAACCTTGACTCGCATCAACCTGCGGTCATTCTTATCGTAGGGGTTAACGGCTCCGGCAAGACCACCACTATTGCTAAATTAGCCCAATGGTTCAGGAAGCAAAACAAAAAAGTGCTTTTGGTTGCCGCCGATACGTTTCGCGCCGCCGCGGTAGATCAATTACAGATCTGGGCAGAACGTCTCAATCTCCCTATCGTGGCGGGTCAACCCAATGCCGATCCAGGTGCTGTTACATATGATGGCATTCAGGCCGCCCTGGCACGCAAAGCCGACATTGTCCTTATAGATACGGCCGGGCGCTTACATACCCGATACAATCTTATGGAAGAACTCAAAAAAGTTTACCGCGTGGCAGGCAAAGCCCTTCCTGGTGCCCCCCACGCTGTCTGGTTAGTCCTAGACGCAACTACCGGGCAAAACGCTCTTCAACAGGCACGCGCCTTTAAAGAAGCGGTTAATGTCAATGGGGTTATTCTGGCTAAACTCGATTCCTCTGCCCGTGGAGGCATGGCATTTGCCATCCAAAGCGTCCTAGGCATTCCCATTCTCTTTGTAGGACTTGGCGAAACTCCAAGCGATCTGGAAATTTTCGACCCAATAGCCTTTGTCCAAGGAATTTTAGAAAGTTAGTTTAGGGAGGGTTTTATGCAAGATTTAGTTGAACGCCTCGAAGTCATAAAACGACGCATCCACGATTTACAGGTGCATCTTTGACCTGGATAAACAGCGTGCCGACCTCGAAGCCCTGCAGAAAATGAGTGAGGATCCCAATCTATGGGATGACCCAAGCCATGCACAGCAAATTATGAAGCGCCTAGCAGAGGTTAAAGAAGAACTCGAATCATGGGATCGCTTAACCACACGGGTTCAGGACCTTTTAGACTTAGCACAACTTGAGGACGAATCTCTGCGCCCTGAAATCGAGCAGGAAGTTGAAGATATCGAGCGCGATCTTGAACAACGCGAATTGGACATTTTGCTTTCAGGGCCTTATGATCGTGGCAATGCCATTTTGGCCATCCACGCCGGTGCCGGCGGGGTAGATGCCCAAGATTGGGCCGCCATGTTACAGCGCATGTACTTGCGCTGGGCTGAACGCCACGGCTATGAGGTTGAAATCCTAGATTATTCTGAAGGCGAAGAAGCCGGCATTAAAAGCGTTACCATGGCGGTGAGTGGGCGTAATGCGTACGGCTACCTAAAAGCCGAAAAAGGCGTTCACCGACTGGTGCGCCTCTCACCGTTTGATGCCGCGCACCGTCGTCACACCTCGTTTGCGATGGTCGAGGTTCTACCGGAGATTGCCTCAGACAGCGAGGAAATCGTCATTAATCCCAATGACCTGCGGATAGATATCTTCCGCTCATCCAGTGCAGGTGGGCAAAACGTCCAGAAAAACGCTACCGCCGTACGCATCACCCACCTTCCAACCGGCATTGTGGTATCGTGCCAGAATGAACGCTCACAGTTGCAAAACCGTGAAAACGCCATGCGCGTCTTGCGCGCTCGTTTGGCGGCGTTAAAACAAGAGGAACAAGAACGCAAACTGGCCGAATTGAGGGGCGAATACAAGAAAGCGGAATGGGGCAATCAAATTCGTTCCTATGTCCTTCATCCGTACCAAATGGTCAAGGACCATCGCACGGATTACGAAGTGGGTAATACCCAAGCCGTCCTGGATGGTGACCTTGACGGTTTCATTGAAGCCTACTTGCGCCAAAACGCGCGGTCGCACCATACGACCGTGACGCCGTAAATCATCGGGCGCCAATTTCTTGGCGCCCGATTTTTTTAATCCAACACTTTGGCCAGTTCAAATAAGCGTAGATCTATTGGCTTTTTGTTGTTAACCACCTCTTCAAGGGGGGTTGTCGTCACCTCACCGCGGATCAATCCCACCAATACCCCCGTCTCACCACGTTCAATGGCTTCGGTTGCACCGGCGCCCAAACGGCTGGCAAGAATGCGATCATAGGCGCTGGGGTTACCTCCGCGTTGCACATGCCCCAGAATGGTTACCCGCAAATCAAAACCCAACCGCTCATGATGCTGTTTAAAGTATTCGGCCAAACCTTCGGCATTGTAACGCGCACCCTCGGCTACTACGACCAACGCATGTGCTTTTCCACGTTCATAAGCGCGGATCAGACGCTGAGCAATTTCCTCCGGATCCACCTCCACCTCGGGTATCACCACTGCCTCGGCGCCCCCTGCAATCGCCGACATTAGCGCCAAGTAGCCGCAATCTCTTCCCATCACCTCAACTAAAAACGCCCGCTGATGCGAAGACGCCGTTGTCTTTAACCGATCAATGGCTTCCAAGGCAATGTTTAGCGCGGTATCTACACCAATGGTAATATCTGAACCGTAGAGATCGTTATCAATGGTTGAGGCCACACCTACCACCGGGAATCCCAAACTATGCAGAGCATACGATCCGGTTTGAGACCCATTACCACCGATGACAACTAGCGCTTCAATGCCATGTTGATTAAGCGTCCGGATGGCCTTAAGTTGTCCGGCTTTGGTCTTGAACTCCAGCGACCGCGCACTGCCAAGGATGGTGCCCCCGCGCTGAATAATCCCACCCACATCACGCGCGGTCAATGGGATCACCTTGCCGTCAATAAGACCCTGATATCCCAATTGCACCCCAAAGACTTCCCAACCGCGATAAATACCGGTACGCACCACCGCCCGAATCGCCGCGTTCATCCCCGGCGCGTCCCCCCCACTGGTTAGTACTGCAATCCGTTTCATAAGTCCCTCCGCAAATGATCACTTAACGGCGTAGATTTTAACACACAAAAACCCCAACTCGGCCGGAAAATGACCCTCAGGTCTGAACAAATTATATGCCCTATGGACGACCTCTTGCTTTTGACCTTGTATGGAGTATACTATCACGCAGATCAAACATCTAATCGGTGCGAAAAGATTAAGTTTACTTTCAGGACAGGCGATTAAAGGTATGATCGGTAGAACAACGGGTGCGGAAGAACTGGATATGAAAATTGAGTCCCTGATGGAACGCCTGCCACAGAGTTACACCTTGGTGGAACGTGAACTCATTATGCGGGCCTATCGCTTTGCCGAAGAAGCCCATCGGGGACAAAAGCGTGCCTCAGGGGAACCCTATATCACCCACTGCGTAGAGGTCGCCGCTATCTTGGCCGAATTACAGGTGCCGCCGGTCATGATCATGGCCGCATTGCTCCATGATACGGTTGAAGATACCCATGTCACCTTAGAAGACCTGCGGCGAGAATTCGGTGATGAAGTCGCCCACTTGGTAGATGGTGTGACCAAACTCTCTAATCTACCTCGACTCTCACCCGACGAGAAACCCGCCCGTGAGGGTGAAACCACGGCAGAGATCAGCACTTACCCCCGTCCTAAGAAGAGTGATTTGACAAACGAGACGCTGCGCAAAGTTTTTCTGGCGATGGGGGACGATATTCGCATCGTGCTGATTAAACTGGCCGATCGTTTACACAACATGCGCACTCTGGGCTACCTGCCGGAAGAAGAGCGCCGCCGTATTGCTCAGCAGACCCTGGACATCTTTGCCCCCTTAGCTAACCGCCTGGGGATTTGGCAAATCAAATGGGAACTAGAGGATTTGGCATTTCGCTACGTCAATCCGGAAAAATACCGCGAGATCGCCGAAAAACTGGCCGAGCGGCGTGAAGATCGCGAGCGCGAGATTCAGCAGATTATCGCGCGCCTGAAAAAGGTGCTTGAGGAAAACGGGATTAAAGCCGAGGTCACCGGGCGCCCCAAACACATCTACTCGATTTATCGCAAGATGGTGGATCGCGGCAAAACGTTTGATATGGTGCGCGATCTGCGCGGGGTGCGCTTGCTGGTCGAAGACAAAGCCACTTGCTATGCCGCCCTAGGCGTTATCCATGGGCACTGGCGCCCCATCCCCCAAGAGTTTGACGATTACATCGCCGCCCCCAAGGATAACTTTTATCAATCTCTCCATACTGCGGTCATTTACGATGACGGCAAACCGCTCGAAGTCCAGATTCGTACCTACGAAATGCATCAGAACGCGGAATATGGTATTGCTGCCCACTGGCGCTATAAAGAACGCAGTCCCCGCGATGAACTTTATGAGCAGCGTATCAACTGGCTGCGCAAGACTCTGAGCGAGTGGCGCCAGGAAGTCATGGACGCCCAGGAGTTTGTGGATGGGCTTAAAAGCGACATTTTCCAAGATCGGGTATACGTGTTCACACCGCGGGGCGATATTGTGGATTTACCGGCTGGTTCGACACCGATTGATTTCGCTTATTACATCCATACTGAAATCGGTCACCGCTGCCGCGGGGCAAAAGTCAATGGCAAATTAGTCTCATTGGACTATACTCTCAAAACCGGTGATCAAGTTGAAATCCTCACCGCCAAGCAGGGCGGCCCTAGCCGTGACTGGTTGAACCCTGCTCTGGGGTTGGTCAAAACCCAGCGCGCTATCTCCAAAATCCGCGCCTGGTTCAAACACCAAGACCGCGAGCAGAACATCCACCAGGGGCGGGCCATGCTGGAGAAAGAACTCACCCGCTTGGGTATCAAAGACGTAGACATTGAAAAACTAGCCCAATCGTTTGACTTCCGCAGTGCAGACGACCTCTATGTAGCCATCGGGTGCGGTGATATCCCTTTGGGGCGAGTGATAAACCGCATCAGCGATATTGCCCCTAAGAAAGACCCTCTGCTGGTTCAGGTGCCCGCCCGTGAACCCAAGCCTTCCGATGGTGGAGCCGAAATCTCGGTCTTAGGAGTAAAGGGCTTATTAATCAACTTCGCTCGCTGTTGCAAGCCCTTGCCCGGCGATGAAATCATGGGTTATATTACCCGCGGACGAGGTGTTACGGTGCACCGCCGCGATTGTCCTAACTTCCTGCGCATTCAGGAACGCGAACGAATTGTTAAGGTTACCTGGGGCGAAACACAGCGCACCTACCCGGTGACGATTGAAATTAAAGCCTATGACCGCCAAGGGTTACTCAGTGACATTTCTAAGATTTTCGGCGATGAGAAAGCCAATGTCTTGAACCTGAGTACCCGCGTCACCCACAATCTCGCATCCATTCGCGCCATCATCGAAATCAGGGACATTGTCCATCTCAGTCGTGTTCTCAATCGGATTGAGAATCTTCCTAATATCATGGAAGCGCGCCGCCTGATCGAATAGAACACCTAGTCCATTCCGGAGGATTAAGGCGTGAGTACCTTATTATCGGTAGATGAGGTTCGTCATCACATCCTATCGCAACTCAATCCTCTCCCTGTCGAAACCATATCCTTGGAGCAAGCCTTTCGGCGAGTATTGGCAACGCCTATTCTGGCACCCTTTGACCTTCCACCCTTTACTAACAGTAGTGTAGATGGCTTTGCCGTTCGAGCCTCTGATGTCAAAGAGGCTTCTCCCTCGCATCCGGTTGAATTACAGGTGTTCGCCGATATCCCCGCTGGAATCTCGCCCCACTTTACGCTTCCTCCGGGGCATGCCGCTCGTATCATGACGGGTGCCCCTCTGCCGGATGGCGCCGACGCCGTGGTGCCAATAGAGAACACCAATCTGTCATTCCATGACCAGGCCACCCAGCCTCCCCATTCCGTCCAAGTCGTTGCCCCGATAAAACCCGGTGAAAACGTTCGCTCTCGCGGCCAGGATATTGTTCGTGGTCACCCCGTCTTTGAACCTGGGCATCGCTTACGTCCCCAGGACATCGGTCTACTGGCAGCATTAGGTATCTCTCACGTCGAAGTCTATCGTCAACCACATCTTGGGGTTTTTTCCACCGGCGACGAACTCATTCCCCTTGGCGCTACACCCATCCCGGGAAAAATTTATGACTCCAATCGCCTGATGTTAAAAATGCTGATTGAGCAAGCGGGGGGTAAGGCCATAGACTTGGGCATCGTCACCGATACATTAGACAATGTCCGAACAGCCCTGGATGCCGCACGTCGCAACAAAGTTGACCTCGTTCTAACCTCAGGCGGGGTCAGCGTTGGTGCATTCGATGTTGTGCGTCACCTGATCGAGCAGGAAGGCGAACGCCATCTCTGGCGAGTGAACATGCGCCCCGGGAAACCCATTCTATTTGGGCGATATCATGAGCTACCCATCCTTTCTCTGCCCGGTAATCCGGTATCCGCCTTTGTGGGCTTTTGGGTGTTTGTTCGTCCCGCCATAAATCGCTTAGCAGGGCTTCCGCTCGTTCCACCTCCCCGGCTCAAAGCGGTCCTCGAGCACCCGGTCGAATCCGACGGGCGCGAGAGTTACCTGCGAGCGATAGTAAGTTATACGAATGGGCAGCGTCTGGCTCGCCTCGCCAGCCACCAGGGATCCGGGAACTTGTTCGGGCTGAGCCAAGCAAATGCTTTACTGATTATCCCGGCGGGTGTAAAATCTTTGCCCACAGGTCACGAGGTAGATATCTGGCCTTTAGATGATTCTTTGATGTAGAGGGGCAATCTTGAAACGTTCAAGTCTTTTTATCCTTGTTTTAGCCCTTATCGGATTAATAGATTCGCTTTACCTCACCTGGATCAAGATTAGCCATACTGAGGCCCTATGTCTGCCGGGAATCGGCAATTGTGATATTGTCAATAATAGCCGCTACGCCGAGATCATGGGCATACCCGTCGCCGCGCTAGGTGCCTCGGCTTATTTGACTATTCTATTGGTACTTGGGATTGGATGGCGCCATCCTTCAGCGAAGGAATTTGCCAATCTAGCGTTATTCGGTTTGACATTAGCCGGAACAGGTTATTCAGGTTACTTGACTTACCTGGAATTTGCGATTATAAAAGCGATTTGCCCGTTCTGCCTGCTTTCGGCAATCGTTATGGGGTTATTATTCATTATCGCCACCGCCCGACTGTTCAAGGCATAAGGGGCAACACTATAGAGGAGGAAAAATACATGCCCAAGATTCGCTGCCATTACATTGATTGCGCATTCCTGGATGATGGATACTGCAGTGCAGCCCTTATTGAACTTGATCCGGATTCGGGATGCATGACCTATTCCCCCACTACCGAAACACCTGTAGAGGAGGAATGGGAAGAGGAAGAACTCGAAGAAGAGTGGGAGGATTTGGAAGATTTGGAGGAAGAGGAAGAAGAGTGGCTGGACGATGAAGAGGAAGAGTACTAAGCCATACCTGAAACTTTCCAAGTAAAATACCTCTCCCTCTCCCAAGCCCCGGGATACATGCCGGGGTTTTTGGTGTATAAAGATGTAGCAAACTCTATGGATAACGAGATCCGTAAGCATTTTCGCTTCAATTTTTGGGTCAACCTGCTCGATGGAGGCTTTTTCGGTTTTGCCTTTGGCTTTGCCTCCCTCTCCACGGTGCTACCCCTTTACATTGCCACAATGAGCGATTCGGCGCTCCTGGTTGGCTTAGTGCCTGCGATTCACACCGTAGGATGGCAGTTGCCCCAACTTTTTACGGCTCAGAAAGTTCAGGCTCTAAACCGCTTCAAGCCCTGGGTGCTCTTCATGACCGTGCATGAGAGGATACCCTTTCTCTTCTTGAGCCTGATCGCCTGGTTCAGCCCGCTATTGGGGAAGAGCACCGCCCTTTGGCTTTCCTTCATTGCCCTCACCTGGCAGGGTTTAGGGGGAGGATTCACCGCCAATGCCTGGCAAAACATGATCGGGAAAATTATCCCACCCGAATATCGGGCTACGTTCTTCGGCCTACAATCGGCTGCTGCTAATCTCTTGGGGAGCGCTGGTGCTGCAATCGCCGGTCTAATCCTGGAACGCTTGGTATTTCCGGGTAATTTTGCCCTCTGCTTTCTTTTGGCTTCGATGATGATGGGACTCTCATTTTTCTTCATCAGTCTAACACGTGAACCTCCCCACACGATTGAAGCCCCCATACCGGACTCCAAGGCTTTTTGGTCTGAGGTACGTGCCATCCTCAAGCAGGATAAATCCTTTACCTGGTTTCTGGTGGGACGAATTATCTTTCAATTTTCGATGATGGCGTTCGCCTTTTATAGCGTTTATGCTGTCCAGGAACGTGGTCTTGGAAAATTCGAAGCCGGTATAATGACCAGCGTTTTGTTTATCACTCAGGTCATTGCCAATCCCCTCTTGGGGTGGTTGGCAGACCGGTGGAAGCGCCAACCGGTTCTGGAACTTGGTGCCCTCGCGGTGGTTCTGAGTGCCCTTTTGGCCTGGCTGGCACCATCCTTAACCTGGTTCTATTTAGTCATGATCCTAACCGGTATTGCTAACACCGTTTTTTGGGCCATTGGTTTGGCCATTACACTGGAATTTGGGCCAGAGGCTCAACGTCCCACGTATGTTGGACTCGCCAACACCCTCATTGCCCCGGCGGCAGCACTTTCACCCCTTGTAGGGGGTTGGTTAGCCGATCAATTCGGCTATCCGGCCACCTTTGCCGCATCTGCCTTCTTGGGTCTCGGAGCTCTGAGCGTACTACACTTCTTTGTCCGTTCCCCAGAACGCGAGCGTCAAACCTCTGTATCTGCCACCTCAGGGTAGCCAAGCAGGGAATGCGCCCTCTTTGGCTATGACTCTAGGCTGGTTGACATCCCGCCACCACACTACAATTTGGGGTTGTGCATCTGAAGAAGAAAGATCAATCTGTTGATAGACCAGCGCACGCCCCGCAGGTTCCCACTGATATCCTGCAGCGTTGATCATTACCTCAGTCATGATCGGCACCCCCTCTGTTGCCGTATCGAGCGATTCAACGGGAAATAACCAAAGTTGCTTGTTCACCGGGCCGTTGAGGATGCGCATCCCAACCACAAGCCACTGTCCATCTGGCGATTCGGCAGGAATGCTGACATCCCAGGTTTGAGACATACCGGCAAAAAGACGGCGTGTAGTCCGGTTTTCCAAATCGGCTACATACGCCTCATGATATGGAATTAATCCAGCATTATTTTCAACAATAAAAAACAAGCGTTGGTTATCCCAAGACCACCGCGGTCGTTGGCTCACATTCGTGGGGATGAGCGCATTTTCCCGTCCTTCTCGCCCAACAATGCGTATGCCCTGTGCTTGTTCATCATAAGCGGCTAAAAAATTTCCATCGGGAGACCACGTGGGTTGGCTTGGCGCGACATTGGGAGCATCCAGCACTTGAATTAAGCGGCGCTCATCAAAGTCGTAACTCCAAATTGCCGAGCGTGTTTCACCTCCGGCTTGAGTCATGCGTATAAATGTCACCCATCTTCCATTTGGGGACCAAACAGGATAACGGCAACTGTCCCACCCACAAGATGAGAGAACGCGCTGATCTTGTCCCGCGCGATTGACCAGACCGATATCCGTCCCACCCTGAGCATTACGCATACTGAACGCAATATATTTGCCATCGGGGGAAGCGGCAAATTCCCACACTTGTCCCCCCGTATGCGTCAGTTGTTTAACATCACGCCCATCAAGGGTGACGCTGTAAACTTCAGGGGACGCGTTGGGGGTTCCCAAATAAAGTAAGCGCGGTGCGCGAACATTTATGGTGAAACGAACCTCTTGATTCGCCAACCCTCTTTGGTCTATCTTCCAACCCGCACGCAGCCCCAGGGTATAAACCTGATCAGGTTGCAATCCGGTCTGTGGCCAAAACCATAACTGCCGTCCATGCCACTCAAAACGTCCCTTAACCGGAGGTTCAAGGTACCAGGCCGCCTCCACCTTGGATCTCTCCACAGATCCGGGAAACTCTAAAATAATGGGTCCCATCTCCCCAATGCTTCCCTCATCAGGCAAGCGAAGAGAAGGTGGAAAGTCCGCACTGGCTCTGTATAGCCAGAAGCTAATCCATCCCGTTATAAGTACGATCAAAGCCACCCAAAACCAGCGTCTCTGCTTCAACATAGCAGTGTGTATCTCTATCTCGAGATCTTAAAATGTTGTGGGGCAAATCGCCTGTTTTTGTCAGGCTAGCCCCTACGTGATTAGTTCCCAAAAGGTTTCCTCTATGCCATTACTGGCACCTTACTCAATTGAGGGCGTGTTAAGCGCCCATGCCAACGATCACATTGGACAATTTGCTCACAACGACATTCCGCTTACTTCTAAGGCGAAGGTGTAGCAGAGGGTGTCACAGTGAAAGTGGGAGATGTTGTACCTGCGGGGGTGCTCGTGGGAGCGCGGGTTGGCGTAGGCGTGACAATGTTAACCGGGATGATTAACTTCTGCCCCACAAAAATCCTATTTTTGTCCTCGAGTTTATTTTCCCGCATAATCGCATCCACGGTACTGTTAAAGCGTGCCGCAATGATGTCCAACGTATCGTTGGCCACCACATAATATTCAATCCGCGTCCCTCGTGGCAAGTTGGTCGGTAGGGGTGTGGCCGTAGGCAAAGTCTGACCCGGGATCGGGATCAGGATTTTATCCCCCACTCGAATTGGACACTGATCAAGTGGGAAGTTGTTAATCGCCAATAGTACCAACAAATCAACGTTGTACTTAATGGCTAAATCGTAGCAGGTATCCCCTTCCTGAACCGTGTACTCAAAGGGCGCATTGGGGGTTGGGGTTTCGGTAGGTAGTGGGGTCTCAGTAACCGTGGGGGTATTGGAAGGCGTAGGCGTAGGTTGGGTTGGGCTTGGTGTCGCCGTTGCAGTCGCCGATGGGGTTGGCGAGGCGAACAGTGCCAATAGACCACCCCGGTTCGGACCGGTCAGCGAAACGATGAGAATGATCACCCCAACAACAACGAGAAGAATTGCCAGTCCCCAAATAAGAAACGGCATCATCTGTTGGCGACGGCGATATGCCTCGATGACGTTTTGGGGGGATTGTTTTCCAGCCATGATTTTTATCCTTTTCCTTGTGTTAGGTTTTGGATGATACACACCCGTGTCTGAGAGAGGGTAAATACACGTTTTGTCAACTGAAGTGATTCTACCAAAAAACCTAAGGCTCACATCTCCTCAACCAAAAACCAGACCTTTGGATTGCCCATGTTATAATCTTTGCAAGTAATTCATCCAGATAACTTTTGGAGGCCTCACAATGGAAATCGAGCATATTACCTATAAACGTTGTGATCTCGTCAAGGTTAAAGGTCGCTTAGATAGTGCCAGCGCACCTGAATTTGATGAGAAACTCAAGCAAATAACCAATTCGGGGCGCTATCGCATTGTCATTGACATGGGAGACCTCCAATTCATTTCCAGTGCCGGGCTTCGTGCCCTGATCAGCGCCCAAAAGGTTTGTCGTCGTTATAACCGGGGTGAAGTGGTATTGACCAATGTGCCGGAGAACATTAAAGCCGCGCTCGATTTAGCCGGTTTTACCAGGTTATTCAAAATCTACCCCGACGTGGTGTCGGCCGTAGCCAATGTTTGAGTCCTATGCCGATGCGCTAATGCCTAAATTCACCTTTCCAGGGCGGTACGAAAGTCTCGCCCAGATCGCCTCTCTGATTCGCCGGGCAACTCAAGAACTGGGGTTAAGTTCTTTGGACTCTTATACGGTTGAAATGGCTGTGGATGAGGCCTGCACCAATATCATCGAGCACGCCTATGGTGGTGAGGGTCATGGCGACATCGAATTGGAATATCAAATTGAGTCCGATGCGCTTATTATCATACTACGAGATCACGGCAAACCCTTCAATCCTAAAAAAGTTCGTCCTCCCAAGAGGGATGCTCCCTTAAAACGACGCCGTAATCATGGTTTGGGGCTTTACTTTATCTATCAATGGATGGACGACGTTCGGTTTGAGTTTAGCGAGGGCACAAACACCCTCACGATGGTTAAGCGAAAGAAATAAAGGCCCTTGGGTCACCCTATGGCCACACCCGAAAGAATCCCAAATTTTGAAGAGGTCGTCCGCCTCGGGGAACATCTGTTAGGGCTTCCCAACACGCTCGCCCAAATCGAGACAATCAGCCAGTACCTCCAAGAAAAAATAGAAGGGCAGTGTTCTTTTTGGTTCGCCCAGCCTCATTATCCTCTACCTGGTGAACCGGAAATTCCTCTGCTTAGCGACCCATCCTCACCCATTCTAGCCAAGCATTGTGCCCATCAACGCTCTCCCATTCTAACGGACAATCCTGACTCTACCACACCAGCCTCCAGCCCTTGTGCAATCGGTCTCCCCCTAATCCTCCGAGAGACGTTCCTAGGGGTTCTTTTGGTATTTCGTGAACACCCCTTCCATCAAGACGAAATCCGGTTTCTGGAATTTCTTTCCGCACACCTTGCGCTGGTCTTCCAAGCCTTTCGCCAGGAACGCATAAAGATCTGGCGCACCGAGCAACTGGCCTTGGTTCGCGCTATTACAGCACAAATCACACGCTTCACGGATGTCATTTCACTCTGTCACCAAATTGCTCACCAAATCCAAGAAACATTTGACTTTTACTATGTAGGTCTTTTTGAAATGGATAAAACCTCGGGGGTGCTTCGTTTTTGCGCCAGTGCTGGCAAAGATACCCCTAAGTATCATCAGGATTTTGACACCATTCACCTCGGCCAAGGCATTGTGGGGAATGTAGCCCAAACCGGCCAGGAAATTGTTGCCCGAAACGTTCAGATGGAACCCCGTTATCGTTTCAGTTCGGCTTTACCTCATACGCTTTCCGAAGCCGCATTTCCTATTCGGCATGGTGAACGCCTTCTTGGCGTTTTAGATTTACAAAGTGAACGCCCCAACGCCTTTCACGAATACGACCTGGTGCTATTTCGTTCCCTTGCCGATACTATCGCGATTGCGTTCGAAAGTATCAAACTCTATCAAACCCTAGCCCACCGTGCCGACCGCATTTCTGCCTTGCTCGAGATCAGCCATGCGCTAACTTCCATTTTGGACTTAGACCGCCTTTTGGAGGAAGTCGTTAAGGCCATTCAGCGTTGGTTCGGTTACCCGTATGTGCACTTGTTTAGCGTCCATCAAGGACGACGAAAAATTTTTTACGAAGCCGGAAGTGGAGCACGTAGTAAGGCTTTCGAAGAGCACCAAGTAAGTTATGATCTGGATGACCCAACCGGGATCATTCCCTGGGTAGCCCGAGAGGGGAAACTCTATTTAGCCAATGACGTTGAAACCGACCCCCTGTACCGCCCTTCACCCCTCCCCCCCAAAACAACGCAATCTGAACTTGCCATTCCATTAGCCTATGGTGGTGAGGTGCTTGGAGTTTTGGATCTCCAATCCGATCATCGTAACGCCTTTGATCCCGAGGACCTCCCTTACCTTGAAGCACTGGGGGCGAGTATTGCCATTGCTATGCGCAACGCCATGCTTTACCGCGCGGAATCATGGCGGCGCCAGGTTGCCGACTCTTTCCGTGATATTGCCGGCTTAATTTCAGAGAACATCCATTTAGATGAGTTACTCGAACGTATTCTAGCCGAACTGGAACGCAACCTGCCTTGTGAGGCGGCTGCAATCTGGTTATTAGAAGAGCCCTACCGTCCCGAAACCCTTAACCCACCCACCCTTCGGCTAGCCGCCGTCCATGGCATTACCGCCCAACAACTTGAATGGATCACCGCCCAAGATGAAATCCAGAAATGGTTAGAGAGCGCCTTGGCTCAAACCGAGCCGATCATTCGCCGCCCACTCGATCCATACGATCCGTTGGGACTGGCGTTAGAATTCCCGCCCGATTACTCTGCCATTCTTGCCCCTTTGAGGGCAGGAGGACAACCTTTGGGATTGCTTCTCCTCGGTCATCACACAGCGGGCCGCTATGGAAGCGAGGCTCTTCTCATTGCATCGACATTGGCCAGTTATGCCGCCGTAGCCATACAAAACAATCGCCTTTTCACCTCGGCTCAGGAACAAGCATGGATCTCCACCATCTTACTTCAAGTTGCAGAAACCAGCCAAGCCCTGCGTTCGGCGGAAGAACTGGCCGAAACCTTAACACGCTTAATCCCGCTTTTGGTTGGTGTCAAACAATGCGCAATTTTTGTGTGGGATGAAGTACGACATGCCTTTTTTCTACTCGCCGAGCACGGCTTACCCTCTTCATTTTCTCCCCATACCCCATTTGATAATCGGATTCCGGCTGTGGCGCGCTTGCTAGAAACTAAAAGCCCGATTTTTATCCAAGACCCCGCCGAGGAACTGGCCTTTTGGGGTGTTGATTTAGAGACGAGCCAGGGCATTTACTTGATACTGCCCCTGCTTAGCCGAGAAGAGATTCTCGGCGCTCTACTCATCGGATACTACCCCGAACGGGTCCCGAACGATTACCCTATGGATCCTCAGTTATTTGCCATTCTCCAGGGCATTGCCCAACAAGCCGCCATGGCATTAGAAAACATTCGCCTTCTTGAAGCCCGTCAAGAAGAAGCCTACGTCACAGCAGCGTTACTACAAGTGGCACAAGCCATTGTAAGCCAGTCGAACTTGGAAGACATCTTGGACACAACGGTGCATCTCATTCCTATCTTAGTAGGAGCCGAGGCATGCGCCATCTATCTCTGGGATGCGGAGCGCGAGGAATATCACCTCATTAAGGCATTCGATCAACAACATCATCATTTAACCGAATTGGAAGGCACGCGGTATCCCCGAGGAGAAGCGCCGGTTCTTGATTTTCTCCACCAATATGACACATTAGTTGCCTGTCCTCTTCACCACAGCAACCTACCCGTAACCGAGTGGGCAAAGCATCCTTTGGTAGCCGACGAGGCTACAGAAGCCGATGCAACATATCGGTTGCTTGGCATCCCCCTTTCAATCAAAGGGGAACGGTATGGGGCGCTTCTGGTTCGTGATGCGCTCTATCCGACAGCCTCACAGGAACACCGCCTGGAAATCATCACCGGTATTGCCCAGCAAGTTGCTTTAGCCATCCAAAATGAACATCTAAACCGTGAAATGCTCAAGCGAGAACGTCTAGAACGCGAAGTCCAGGTTGCGCGTCAAATTCAGAAAACATTTCTCCCGACCCGCTTGCCCACGCATACCGGCTGGGATCTCCACGTCTATTGGGAAACAGCCCGTCAGGTGGGTGGGGATTTCTATGATATCATCCGTCTTCCTCAGCATCGTTGGGGTTTAGTCGTTGGTGATGTTTCGGACAAAGGGGTTCCTGCGGCACTGTATATGACGGTCGCGCGGACTCTTATCCGCGCTTTCGCCCTTTCGGGTCAGCCATCACCGGCGAGGGTTCTCCAGAAGGTCAACCGCTCTCTACTTTTTGACTCACCCGATGGCTTGTACGTCACCGCAATTTACACCATCCTCCACCTTGAAGAGGGCAGAATTGAGTTTGCCAACGCAGGACACAACTGGCCGCTCATTCTCCGCGCGAACGGCGATGTTGAAACCCTGTCGTCAAGTGGAACAGCGCTTGGCATTTTGTCGCAAATACGCTTAGAAAATCAGACGGCTTTACTGCTACCGGGTGACTTCTTATTGCTATATACCGATGGCTTAACTGAGATGTTTTCAGAAGAAGGCGAAGTTTTCGGCGAAACGCGGTTTATACATACTGTTAGAAACGCCCCCCGTTTCAGCGCAGAGGCGCTTGTTGAATATATAAAAGCCACGATTGAAGATTTCAGGGGATCAGCCCCCCCATCCGATGATTCAACGTTGTTAGTAATCCACCGGAAGGGCGGTTCTGGAGTTCAACCTCAGCGTCCAAAGAATAGCGCCCACCACACCTCCCACGGAGGAACCGGCTGAGTGATCGGCGTTGGAGTACTAATTATAGACGTTTGAGCCGTCCGCAGTGGGACGAGAATGATCGGATTCTCGCCGGGCTTGACCATATTGGCCTGATTTCGTGCATAGGCTTCTACAGCGGCCTCTGAGGTCGCATATGCCTTTTGAGTACCCAGCGCCTCAATGGTTTGTTGCAATGCGGTAACCTCTACCTGGATCTGATCCCGTTTTTGACTAAGACGGTTAAGTTGAACCAAGCGCTGATTTAAGTCCACCAGGAAAAGGAAGAGCAGGATGAGAATACCTAAAATGAGAAATTGGCGTGGTTTCCAACGAGATAAATCCATGCTTATATATTAACCTAAAGAGGGGGTTATCACAAGATAAAACAGCCCACAGGTGGTGGGCTGTTAGCGAACGAGTGCCGAAGGAGGGATTTGAACCCTCACGGGCGCAATGCCCACTACGCCCTGAACGTAGCGCGTC
>FMSI01042380.1_pt1 | contig 20547 bp, 21 predicted proteins | sample 1504471 | NCBI WGS metagenome assembly FMSI01 (sample SAMEA4475357, study PRJEB15587) | soil metagenome | biome: Soil; feature: Field | place: India | collected 2015-03-11 | depth 0 m
TTTTTTCTGTTATTGTCTGTGTGGTAGTTTTGGCAGGCTGTTGCGGATGGTTTACATCCGTTCCATCACCTCAATGCCCAGAAGTCCGAGCCCGATTTTTATCACCGTGCCGGTCATCTCCACGAGGGCGAGCCGGCTGGTGCGGAGTTGTGGGGTTTCGGCTTTGAGCACCGGCAGGCGGTCGTAGAAGAGCGAGAAGTCCTGGGCAAGCCGGTACAGGCAGTTGGCGATGCGGTGGGGTTCGTAGTGTTCAGCCGCAGCCAGGACCGTTTCTGGAAAGCGGGCGATGTGCATAATGAGGGTTTGTTCTTCGGGTGCGGTGAGCAGGGCAGGGTCGGCGGTGGCGGGGTTGAGGTCTTCTGCTTTGCGGAGGATGGCGCGGGTGCGGGTGTAGGCATATTGGAGGTAGGGGGCAGAGTCGCCGTCCAGAGAGAGCATCCGGTTCCAGTCAAAGACCACCTCTTTGATACGGTTCTGGGAGAGGTCGGCGTATTTGATGGCACCGATGCCGACCTTGCGGGCAATTTCTTCTTTTTCTTCCGGGGTGAGGTCCCGGCTGGTCAGCACCGCCTTTGCCCTTGCAATCGCCTCTTTGATTACTTCTTCCAGGAGAATTACCCTGCCGGCACGGGTGGAAAGGCGGCCCGCGGGCAGGCGGATGAGGCCAAAGTTGATGTGGATGCAGGGGGTGGTGATGCCGAGGAGATGGAGCGCGGCGCTGAACTGGCGGAAGTAGAACTCCTGTTCGTTGCCAACGACATAAAGGATTTTTTCCGGTTGCCAGGTCTGGATGCGATATTCGGCGGTGGCGATTTCCCGGGTGGCATAGAGGCTGGTGCCGTCCGATTTCTGGAGAATAAGCGGGACTTTGATGCCCAACCGGTCCAGGGGGATGAGGACCACCGGTTCGGTTTCTTCAATTTCTTCCTGGGTGGTGCCAGCCGGCGGGATTTCTCTGCGGGCAACCCCTTTCTGGAGCGCCTCTTGGATCACCTGTTCCACCCGGTTGGCATAGAAACTTTCGCCGAGGGTGACATCAAATTTGATGCCGAGGAGTTGGTAGATGCGCTCAAACTCGGACCGGCTTAACCGGACAAACTGTTGCCAGCGGTTGCGGGCGATTGGGTCGCCGGTTTCCAGGCGGCGGAACCAGTCCCGTGCCTGGGTTTCAAGGGTGGGGTCGTTTTTTGCCGTTTCGTGGAATCGGACGTAGAGGTCCAGGAGGTGGGCGGTGGGGTTTTCCTGGAGTTTTTGTTCGTCACCCCAGAGTTCAAAGGCACAGAGGAGTTTGCCGAACTGGGTGCCCCAGTCGCCGAGGTGGTTGTCGCCGATTACCCGGTAGCCGATAAAGGTAAAGATGTTTTTTAGCGCCTGACCGATGATGGTGGAGCGGAGATGACCTACTGAGAATGGCTTGGCAATGTTGGGCGATGAGTAGTCGATGACGATGGTTTTGCCCGCGCCGATGGTTTCCGCACCGTAGTCTGCGGGCGAGGCGGTGTAGTCGGCAAATACCTGGCGGGCAAATTCAGGTGGTGATAGTTTGATGTTGATATAGCCGTTTACCGCCTGGACCGTGGTAAACAGGGGTGGAGGTAGGTCCAGTTGGGCGGCGATTGACCGGGCGAGTTCAACCGGGTTTTTCTGCAACTCTTTTGCCAGCCGGAATACGGGTATGGCGAGGTCGGCATCAATGCCGGGTTCACCGCTGCGAATCTCACCCGGGAGGAGGTTGATCCCGAGTTGGCGGAATTTTTCCCCGATTAACCGGCGGCAGCGGGGGATGGTGTAGCGGGCGGCCATCTGGTTTTTAACCGGGCGGGTCAGTAGCGTTCATACTGTTCAATTGTTTTATAAACCTCTTCCGGGGTCTGGGCGGATAAGAGACCGGTCCGGACCTCTTCCCGACGCAGGAGGCTGGAGAGTTTTGCCAGGGTCCAGATGTACTCCCGTTTCTGGGTTTCCGGGGCGGCGATGAGGAATATCAGATGGGAGAGTTTGCCGTCCAGGCTGTTGAAGTCAACGCCGGTATCGGAGCGGCCGAAGGCGAGGACGGCGGTGGTTACCGCATCGGTGCGAGCGTGAGGAATGGCGACGCCAAAGCCGATGCCGGTGCTTTCCAGGTTTTCCCGGCGCAGGATAGCGCTGATAAACTGTTCTTTGTCGTTAATGAAACCAGCGGCGATAAGCGGTGCGGTTAGTTCTTCAATCACCGTCTTTTTCTCCCGGGATTTTAACTCCAGGATTACGGCGGTGCGGGGAAGAAGTTCGGAGACCTTTTTGAGCATTACTCCTCCTTGTAGTTGTGGACGAAAACCACTGGCCGGGGTGAGTGCCGAATTAGTTCTTCTGCCGGTAAAGGGCAGTCGGCACCTGCCACGACCAGGTCCACTTTGTAGATGTTAATCAGTTCACAGAGGCGGGTGAGCGGGTCGCCGTTTTCCATAAGGAGGGAAATCCGGACGTTTTGCTCAAACGCCTCGTCTTCTACTTCATAGAGCAGTTCCCAGGCCTTTTCTTCCGGTTCCGAGCCGGATTGACGGTTTCCTTTTCTTTTCGCGGTGCCCTCGGGAAGGATGTAAACCGCATACACCCGGGCGGTAAGGGCGCGGGCGAGGTCTAAAGTCCAGCGGACCGCGGGCTGGAGGTTTTTTGTGTCCACCACCCAGATGAGCAGGTCTTTAATCATTTGCCAACACAGAATCGGGCAAATACCCGGTCCAGGAGTTCTTCGGTGGTCATGGGTTTGTCAATTGTCGCCAGCGCGGTTAGAGCGGTCTGGATTTCGGCAGCGGCGGTTTCCAGGTCCGGGGTGTTTAGACTTGCCTGGAGCGCAGCGCGGCATTCCTGCAGTGCGGTCAGCTGGCGCTGGCTGGTGGTCGGGTAGCGGTTGGGAAGGGGGGCGAGGTGGTTCTTGATCGCCTGACGGAGACGGTTGATGTTGGTGCCGGTTTTACAGGATAAGTTAATTGCCGGGGAGTTAAGCGCGGAGACGGGAAAACGCCGGGCAAGGTCACTTTTGTTGATAATATAAATTTTAGGCTTTTTTTCGGTCCAGGCAAGTATTGCCCGGTCCTGCGTCTGGATTGGCCGGGAGCCATCAAACATCACGAGTAATAGGTCGGCATCAGTTACCGCCCGCTCGGTTTGCCTTGTGCCCTGGCAGGTGAGCGGGTGTTTGCTTTTCGGGTCAAAACCACAGGTGTCAATCAGGGTGATGAGGACACCGTTGATGGCGGTGGTTGCTTCAATCCGGTCGCGGGTGGTGCCGGGGATCGGACTGGTGATTGCCCGTTCTTCTTCAAGGAGCCGGTTGAAGAGGCTGGATTTACCGACGTTGGGTCTGCCGATTATTGCCACCCGGGCCGGTTCAAAAAGAAATCGGTTGCGCCCGGACTGTTTTATCGCCCGGTTCAGCAGGGTAATGACGGTCCGGGTCTGACGGCGGAGCCGGTTGAGGTCGGGGTTGTCGTTTTCGTCAAAACCGAGCAGATACTCGGCGCGGGTATAAAGGTCCTGGAGTTTTTGGCTGATTTCCCGGACAAAACGGCTGGTCGCGCCCTGATAGGCGGCGATCGCCAGGCGGTGCGCCTGGTCGGTGCGGGCGGCGATGATACCGGGAAGTGCCTCGGCCTGCGAGAGGGTGAGTTTGCCCGCGAGGACCGCCCGCCGGGTGAACTCTCCAGGTTCGGCAAGACGGCAGCCCTGCCGCCGGCAGAGGGCGACAATTCGGTCTACAATCAGCGGGCCACCGTGGCAGGTGATTTCGGCCATGTCCTCGCCGGTATAGGAGCGGGGAGCGCGGAAAAGCGCCACCATCACCTGGTCAACTGGTTGTCCCTTTTCGTCTTTCAGCCAGCAGAGTTTGAGGGTATGGCTGGGCTGGCGCCGGATGTTCGCGCCGGGTAATAGGCGGTCAAGCACGATGATAGTGCGGGGACCGCTGATCCGCACCACCGCCAGAGCGCCGATTCCGACCGGGGTTGCCGGTGCAACAATGGTGACCGAGTTCATCAACCGGTTGCTGTTCCCGGACGAGTGGGGGCGATTACCACGTTCCGCCGGGAGCCGGTGCCAACCGCATAGACCCGGACTTCGGGCATATCTTTTAGGGCATCCTGGACCACCGCCATCTCCTTTTCAGAGAGGAAGTCCACCGCCATTTCCCGTTTTGTTTCGGTGACGATTTTGGCGATGGCGAGTGCCTTTTTGCGCAGGAAGTTGTCCCGGCGCTGCCGGTAACCGGCGACATCAACCACAACCGGGGGCAGTTCGGGGAACTGCCGGCGCACAATTGTCCGGACCAGGTGCTGGAGCGCTTTAAGCGTTGCGCCCCGCCTGCCGATGAGCACCGCGCCCGAGCGTTTGGTTTTGATGTCGGCAAGGTAGCCCTCGGCGTCCCGGGTTACATTTACTTTGGCGCGGATGCCGATATAACCGAGAATGTTTTTAATTACCGTTATGATTTCAGCAACTTCAGCGGACGGCGGGTTTAACTCCTGGCCGCTGTCCGGAGTTTGTTGATTTTCGGCCATAGTTTACCTCCTTTGGTTGCGATTAGACTCTCCAGAATCGAGAGGATGTTATAGATGAACCAGTATAACTGCAATCCGCTGGAAAGGTTGAGAAAGATTGCAGTGATGAATAGCGGAAAGATGAGCGTCATCGCCCAGTTGCGGCGGTCGGTGGTGGTGATAAGGTTTTGGGCGATGAATGAGACCCCCATGAGTATCGGGAGCAGACCGATGGCAAACCCGCCCAGGAGCGGGACCCCTGGCGGGATGTGACCGAACAGGGTGTCAGGCTGGGATAGGTCTTTGAGCCAGAGGATAAAGCGCGCCCCGCGGAGTTCAATGAAGTTGCGCAGTACCGCGTAGAGGGCAAAGAACACCGGCATCTGGAGCAGGAGCGGTAGACAGCCGGAGAGCGGGTTTACCCGGTAGAGTTGATAGAGGCGCATTGTTTCCTGATTAAGGGTCTGGGGGTCATTTTTGTATTTCTTTTTCAGTTCCTCAATTTTGGGCTGGAGGAGTTGGATCTGGCGCATCTGTTTGGTCTGGGTCCGGGAGAGGGGATAAAAGACCAGTTTCATCAGGAAGGAGAAGAGGATAATCGCCACCCCCCAGTTGTGGATCAGTTGATAGAACAGGCGGAGGAGGTAGAGGATGCCGAGGGCGATTGGTTTTAACCAGCCAAGGCTGACAACGTTTTCCAGTCCGAGATGAAATTTGCGCAAACGGTTGTATTCAATTGGACCGGCGTAAACCAGAAACCGTCCGGAATCGGCTACTGCCGCGGGTGCGACGAAGCCGATCCTGCCGTCCGGCAACGCCTCGGCGCGGGCGGAGTCAAAACTACCCTGTTGATTGATTAAAGCGAGCAGGAAGTATTTAGATTTTACCCCCACCCAGTCGGCACTGGTGGTAAAGGTCTTTTTCTTCAGGGTGCTGGTGGCAATCTGATGGACTTTGCCCTGATGCCGGGCATAGAAATGGAAGTTGGCGAGGTCCTCCTTGACTTCGGACTCGGTTACTGGGATGCCGGCACTACCGTCAAAGGTAAAAATGGCGCTGGGCGCCGGCGGGTTGATAAGAAAGTTGAGCGTATAGTCTTTACCGATAACCCAGGTGGTCTGGACCGGGCCAGAGGGCAGGTTATAGGTGAATGTGACCGCGGTGTCATTCTGTGCCAACCCGGTGGGAGGGACCGCACTCAGTTCTGACAGACCTAAAATTGTTTTGCCTTCGGGGACCAGCTGGACCCGGTAGGGTTTGAGATAGCAGGATTTGAGTCCGCTGCCCCGGCTGGTTATCGTCACGGTGATGAGTTCGTTGTCCAGAACTGCGGTTGTTTCTGGAATCGGCGGGGCGATGACCGGTGCTGACGGTTTGGTGATGGTGGTTTCGGGAGCCGGGGTGGATTCGGCGACCGGGGTTGGCGGAGCGGTGGGTGCCGGAGTGGCCGGTCGGCGCTGGGGCATAAGCATCTGCCAGAGGATTAAAATTACCAGAATAATGGCAAAGCCAATTATCATTCTTGTATTGTCGTTCAAGGTTGACTCCTTTTGCCTTTTTCCTGGTCCGGGACCGGGTCATAACCACCAGGGAAGAACGGGTTGCAGCGCAGGACCCTTTTTAGGGCGAGAAGCGAGCCGCGGGCCGGTCCGTAACGGGTGATGGCAGTAAGGGCGTATTCGGAACAGGTGGGAGAGAAACGGCAGGAGTTGGGGAGCACCGTGCCCAGGGTCCACTGATAAAGCCGGATCACCAGTTTAAGTAGCGGGGTAAGCACTTTTCATCCTTTCGGCAAGGGTTTTCATATCTTCCTGAAGCCGGGCGAAGTCCATTTCGGCGGCGGCTGCCGGTACGATGAAGAGGTAATCAAAACCGGTTGGAAACCAGTCTTTGTGACGGCGAAAGATTTCCCGGAGCCGGCGCTTCAGCCGGTTGCGCACCACCGCCCCTTTAATCCGGGAGGTGATAATAAACGCCACCCGGCGGGGGGGCAGATGTAAACTGTTTTCCGGGGGGGGCAGGGCCTGAAAGCGCAGGCTCAGGATGGCGGCCTTAACCCGCTGGTCCGAGCGGAGGATGGCCGCAATGTTGCGGCGCTGTCGGATAATCTCCTTTCGCTTCAGGCTCTCGCGCATAAGACTTTCTGTGTTTCTCGGGCACCCACTCGTTCATACGGTCAGACGATGGCGACCCTTGCGCCGGCGAGCGGAGAGGATCCGCCTGCCACCGACCTTTTTCATACGGGCGCGAAAGCCATGCGTGCGTTTGCGCCTAATATTTGATGGTTGATATGTTCTTTTAGGCATAATTTATCCTTGAGCGGATTATAAATATCTTTTGTCGCCGGTCAAGGTTTGCCGCCGGGTTTGTTGCCAGCGGTAAGGTAGGCAAGGCGCAGCTGGGTCAGGAGTTCATCAAGAAGCCGGGTTTCCTCCTCGGTGCGATTGCCTTCGGTCTTGGTTTTAAGCACCTCCAGGGTATCAATGGCGTGGCGGGCTAAGGTGGGGTTGACCTCCGGTTGCGGGCCGTTCGGGGTGAGCTGGTGACCCAGGTAGGCAAGCGCGGTGGCGGCGATGTTCAGGATGAGGGTGGTTAGCGAGGCGGGTATTTCTGGCGATTCTGCCGGACGTCTTTCTTCACTCATAGTGGTGGAGGAGGGTTTTTACCTGAACTACCTCACCCCCCTGGAAATAAAGCCGGGGAACCCGGGGACTGACCCGGCAGATGATTTCATAGGGTATGGTGCCGGCAAGTAGCGCCAGTTCGTTGGCACAGATTTTCTTGCCATCGGCAGCCCCCAGTAGAGTTACAGTGTCACCCAGTTTTGCTTCAGGGATGTCGGTGATATCAAGCATCGTTAAGTCCATTGAGACGCTGCCGACCACGGGTGCCTTCTTGCCGTGAATTAACGCATAGCCCTTGTTCGTAAGGGAGTGGGGATAGCCGTCACCGTAACCGACTGATATAACCGCGATGCGGGAGGGGCGGGTGGTAAAGTAAGAGCGTTCGTAACTGATTGAGGTGCCGGCGGGAAAGTTCCGGATGTTGACGATTCGGGAACGGAGGCTCATCACCGGCTGGAGCCGAAGCCCGGATCGGCGGTGTCCAAAGTGGTAACTCAGGGGCATAATGCCGTAAAGCATCAGTCCCGGCCGGACCATATCCAGGTGCGCCTCCGGGATGTTCAGACAGCCGGCCGAGTTTGCCGCGTGGCGGGAGAAGTCCTTGATACCGTTTTCTGCCAGTTGTTCCAGGAGGTGGTTGTATTCGGTAACCTGCTGCCGGGTGAAGTTGATATCGGTGTCGGCAGCGGGGAAGTGAGTGAAAATACCGGCAATCCGGATGCCGGGAAGGCGGGTGAGTTCCAGGATGAATGTTAGCGCCTCATTGATGCTGACGCCGGTTCTGCCCATACCGGTATCCACTTCAATGTGAACCGGCATTTCGGTTTGCCGGCGTTGCGCCTCCTGGGAGAGCTGGCGGGCAAATTCCATTTCCGTGACGGTTGGAGTAAGGTGATGCTCAAAAAGTTCCGGGATTGCCTCGGACGGGGTCGGGGAGAGTACCAGCACCGGCGTGTCATTTACTCCGGCGCGGCGGCAGTTGACCCCTTCTTCTACGCTGGCGACGCCATAGGCGTCCACCAGACCGTAACTGGCGGCGGCAATTTCGCGCAGGCCGTGACCATAGGCGTCTGCCTTGATGGCGAAGAGGAGACGGCGGTTGCCGATCTCGTGGCGCACCTCGTTAATATTGTGGCGTAGGGCATCAAGGTCAATTTCCGCCCAGACCCGGCCCCGGTATTCAGCCAGCGAATGAGAGCCGTTGTTCATCGGCAAAGAATGTTAAGCAACAGCGGTCAGGTGTCAAATTGTGCATCTGAATATTGACCAGTCGGCGCGGGTAATAATCAGTCTGCCGGCTCGTCTTCCTCGCCGGAGAATTTCTGTTGATAGCGCTGCCAGGCCCGGTTGCGGACAATTTCCAGTTCCTTGGCCGCCTTTTCTGCCTGCTCAACCCGACCGAGAAACAGCAGGGCATCGGCGAGCAGGGCATAGGCGTCCTGTTCTTGGGGGTTGAGCTGGACCGCCCGCTCGGCCGCCGCCACCGCCTCCTGGTACTCCTGACGCTGGTAAAAAAGCCGGGCGAGCATCGTCCAGAGTGCCGCTTCCTCTGGTTCGTGGGCAAGGGCTTTTTTCAGGGTTGCGATCGCTTCGTCAATTCTTCCGGTTTCCTGATAGGCCTGGCTCAGACGGAGGAGGAGCTCCGGGTTGTGGGGGGAATTTTTCACGAGGCGCTCCAGCGGCGGGATTGCCTCGGGAAACATCCGGAAGTGTTCAAAGAGCCGGCTGGTGATCTCCGGTTGGTCATCAAAACGCTCGCGGATTAGTTCGTAGATGTCCAGGGCGTCATCAATCGCACCGATCCGTTTGTAGCAGTCCATTAGATAAAAGTAGGCGGCCGGCTGGTCGGGTTCCTCGGCAATCGCCTGGATAAACTCCTCGGCGGCTTCGCTTACAAGGCCATCGGTGTAATAGTCCCGACCGAGGTGCTGGTGCGGGTTTTCCACTGCCGGGTCAAGTTTTTTCGCGTACTGGTATTCGGCAAAGGCGCTGGCATACTCGCCACTCAGCGCATAGGAGATGCCGAGCGAGATCCGCGCCCGGATGTTGTCCGGTGTCAGTTCCAGGACCCGGCGGTAGACCTCGGCGCTCTTTTCCTCGGCGCCCATCTGTTCGTAGAGGATGCCCAGGCCAATATTGAGGTCAATGTCGTCGGGCAGGGAATGGAGCGCTAACAAGAACAGATGTTCGGCGCGTTCATAGTTGGCAAAAAAGAGTGCCGCCACCGCTTCGCAGCCGATGGTGTAGGGATGACGGGGGTTGAGACGACGGGCCGAGCGCCGAATCTCGGTAATGGTTTCTTCGTCGGCGAGGTTATGGGCACAAAGGGCGGCAAGGTAGTGACAGCGGAGATTTTCGGGAGTGGTTTCCAGAATACCAAGAAACAGTTCTAAGGCGGTTTCGTCATTCTCGCGGTAAAAGGCGGCAAGTGCCTCGTTAAACAACTGCCGGGTGATGCCGGCAGTTGTTTTTTCTTGATGGTTTGCCGATTGCTGGTGTGACATCTCTGCGCCACTCATTGCCTTATTTTATAAAAAATTACCGGGGTGGCAAGAGAAATCAGTAAACCCCGGTTCCGGGGTAGCGCAAACGCCGCGCGTTGAATATTTTGTGGTTGCGGATATTTCCGGACCGGGATAAGGTTTGCCCTCGGCGGCGCTGTTTTCCCGGCCCGATTTTCCGGTTCACCGGGTCCTTACCCGGAAATGGGATGGGGAGGGGGTAATTGCTATTTGTTGACATAGGCAGGGATTTGGTTATTTTATTTAAAAGAGGAAAAAATGGCATTAAAGAAAGAACAAAAGAAAAAACTGGTGCATAACTTTCAGTTGCACGAAAAGGATACCGGGTCGCCTGACGTTCAGATTGCGATCCTGACCGAGAGGATTAATCTCCTGACCGAACATCTCAAAATTCATAAAAAGGATAAGCACTCTCGGCGCGGATTGATAAAACTGGTTAACGAGAGACGTCGGCACCTGCAGTATCTGGCAAAGCATCACGCTGACCGTTACGAAAAAATTGTTAGCAGTCTTGGTTTGCGGGGTTAAGTGATGTTCCGCGTCGAGACTGAGGTCTGCGGCCGGACCTTATCATTAGAAGTTGGTCGCGTTGCCCGCCAGGCGGATGGTGGGGTGTTGGTGCGTTATGGCGATTCGGTGGTTCTGGCAAGTGCCGTTTATCAGAAGGAACCACTGGAAGGATATCAGGACTTTTTCCCCCTTGTGGTTGATTACCGGGAACTGGCTTATGCCGCCGGTAAGATTCCGGGGGGATTTTTCAAGCGGGAGGGCAAACCCCGGGACAAAGAAACCTTAACCTGCCGGCTCATTGACCGGCCGATAAGGCCGCTTTTCCCGGCCAATTTTCGGAACGAAACCCAGATTATCGCCTATCTCCTTTCTACTGATATGGAGAATGAAAGCGAGTTTCTGAGTTTGATTGCCGCATCGGCGGCGCTGACCGTATCGGAAATCCCGTTTTTGGGGCCAATTGGTGCCTGCCGGATAGGCAAGATTAACGGGCAGTTGATTCCCAACCCTCCGATGGGCCAGCTGGATGATGCGGAGATGTCAATGATTTTTGTCGGCATTGAGGGCGACTTGCTTATGACCATTGCCGGGCAGGCGCGGGAGGTATCAATTGCCGACATTGACCGGGCATACGAACTGGCACGGCCGATAATCAGGAAGACGATTGAGTTACAGAAGGAGTTACAGGCGGTGGTCGGCAAACCGAAGATAAGGGTTGATGAACCGCTTGTTCCGGAGGAGTTGCGGCAGGAGGTGATTCAGCGGGCGACCGACCGGGCGGTGGCAACCAACGACATTAAAGACAAGCGAGCGCGGAGTATCGCCCGCGCCGAACTGATGCGGGTGGTGGTGCAAGAACTGGAAGATAAATTCCCTGATGCCGAAGGGGCGATTCAGGCGGTTGTGGAGGAGATTATCGGTCAGGATGTACGGCGCCGGATTCTGGAGAAGGGGGAGCGGTTAGACAACAGGAAACTTGACGAATTGCGACCAATTGAGTGTTCAGTTGGTGTCCTGCCGCGGGCCCACGGTTCGGCTCTGTTCACCCGGGGACAGACGCAATCGCTGGCAACAACGACGCTGGGGACAAAATCGGATGAGCAGATCGTTGACGACGTGGAGTTGGCGATAGAGGAAAAGAAGTCATTTATGCTGCACTATAATTTTCCTCCGTTTTCGGTCGGTGAGGTGCGGATGTTAAGGGGACCGGGACGACGGGAAATCGGACACGGTGATCTGGCCGAGCGGGCGCTTGCCGCGGTTGTGCCTAAAGAGGCGGATTTTCCTTATACGATAAGAATTGTTTCGGATATCCTGGAGTCCAATGGCAGTTCCTCTATGGCATCAGTCTGTTCGGGTTCCCTTTCAATGATGGACGCGGGTGTTCCGGTCAAGACGGCGGTGGCGGGAATTGCGATGGGGCTGGTGAAGGAAGGGGAGTGTTACCAGGTGCTCACCGATATTATCGGCGACGAGGATCATTACGGTGATATGGACTTCAAGGTGGCGGGTACCAAAGACGGCATTACCGCCATTCAGCTGGATCTGAAACTGCCCGGGGTGCCGTATCCGATTCTTCATCAGGCGATGGAGCAGGCAACCGCTGCCCGGATGAAGGTGCTGGAGGTGATGAACGCGGTTCTGGACCGACCGCGACCGGAGATTTCCCGTTATGCCCCGCGCATTGTTTCTCTCGTGATTGCCAAAGACAAAATTGGAACCGTAATCGGACCGGGAGGCAAGACAATTCGCAAGATTATTGACCAGACTGGAGCAACAATTGACATTGAGGATGACGGAACGGTAACCATCGCGGCAACCAATCCGGAGAGTTTGCAGAGGGCAAAAGAGTGGGTGGAGTCTTTGGTGGCTGAGGTGGAGGTGGGCAAGGTTTACTTGGGGACGGTAACCCGGATTATGAGTTTTGGCGCATTTGTGGAGATTCTTCCCGGTAAGGAGGGGATGATTCACATCTCCCAGCTTGGTCCGGAGCGATATCAACAGGTTACCGATGCGGTTAAGGTGGGCGATAAGGTCTGGGTGAAGGTGGTGGAGATTGACGATCAGGGCAGAATAAACCTTTCCCGGCGCAAGGCGATGGAGGAGCGGGGAGAAATACCTGCTTCCGGCGATTCGGGTAGAGCAGAACGGCGCGGTCGTCCCTCATCAGCTGTTCGGCACAAGCGGGACCAGGGGCACCGGGGCCGACGCTAAAGAGGTGCCGGAGAGAAGTGCAGCGGGTAAATGAATTTTGATGTGCTACCGGTAGACAATTCCGTACGTTCTGGAGGAGAGGTTCTTCAGGCCACCCGCCATCCGGGTGGCCTTTTTGTTATTTCCGAGCGGTTGCCCTATTCCCGGTCAATAGCACTGGGGTTTGCCTATCGGCTGGGGAGCCGGGATGATCCACCAGGACAGGAGGGGACCGCCCATCTGATTGAGCATATGATTTTTAAAGGGACCGAGCGGCTGGACGCCAAGGCGATAAATGTGGCGGCAGAAACACACGGTGCCGAGTTGAACGGGTTTACCGATAAGGAGGGAACCTGTTTTTACGGACGGGTGCCGGCGGAGCAGGTGGAGCCGGTGACCCAGCTGCTGGTGGAGATTTTGAGCGCACCGGCATTCCGGGAGGCGGAATTAGTCAAGGAAAAACAGGTGGTGCAGGAGGAGATTAGGAGCAGTGAGGAGGACCCGGAATCCTGCGCAATCAACCTGCTTTTTGAGGCAATTTACGGGGAGAGTCCGCTGGGGAGGCCGGTAATCGGGACAACCAATTCCATCGCCGGAATTACGAGCGATGATCTGCGCCGGTTCTATCAGGTGCATTATGGTGCTGGGTGTGCCGTCGCGGTAGGGGATATTGAGCACGAGCGGTTGATGGCGATGCTGGCCCGGTATGCTCCGAAGGATGGCCGTACATCTGGCAGCCAGCCGCCGGTACGGCGGGAGCGGTTTCGGGGGTTGTCGCATACCCGAAAGGAGATTTCTCAGGTGTATGTCTGTCTTGCCCGACCGGCTTTTTCCTATACCGACCAGCGGCGCTATGCCCTTTCGGTGTTAAATGCACTTCTGGGCGGTGGGGTTTCGTCCAGGCTGTTTCAGCGCTTGCGTGAGGAGGAGGGTTTGGTATATTCAATAGGTAGTTTTACCGAACTTTACGAGGACTCGGGGGTACTGGGGATTTATTTTATCGCCGAGGGTTCGAAAATGGCGCGGTGTGTGGCGGTGTTAAGAGAGGAACTCGCCCGTCTGCGTCAGGAGCGGATCGGCAATGAGGAGTTTGAACGGGCGCGGACAATGGTGAAGAGCGCGGTGGTATTGGGATTGGAGAGTTCCATTAGCCGGATGTTGCGGCTGGCGCGGAGTTATTTAATTCTTGGTCGGGTGTTGAGCGTTGAGGAGGTACTGGCGGCGTATAACCGGCTGAGTCGGGAGGAGGTAGAGCAATTGATTGACGATTTGTTGGGCGAAGACCGATTCTATGCGGGTGTGGTGGGACCGGTGAGCCAGAGTGAGGTTGAGCGAATATTGTTGTGAAGAAGGGAGAAGACGATGGACGCTTTGCGGCTTTCAGAACGGGCGCGGTTGATGCCCGCCTCACCTATCCGGCGTCTGGTGCCTTATGCGGAAAGGGCAAAGGCACGAGGGGTGAAGGTTTATCATCTTAATATTGGGCAACCGGATATTGAGACACCTGCGGAGATAATGTCCGGGTACCGGAATGTAGACATTAAAGTTTTGGATTATGGTCATTCTGCTGGGTTAAAGAGTTATATTGCGACGCTGGTTAAATATTACCGTCGGGTCGGGATTGATGTTGGTGCTGAAAATATTCTGGTTACCACCGGAGGCAGTGAGGCGATCGCCTTTGCCCTGCAGGGGGTGGCAGATGCGGGAGATGAGGTGATTGTACCGGAGCCGTTTTACACCAACTACGCCGGTTTTGCGGTGATGGCGGGTGTAAAATTGGTGCCGATTCTTACCCGGCGGGAAAACGGTTTTGCCCTTCCCCCTCAGGAGGAGTTTGTTAAATTAATTACTCCCCGGACACGGGCGATAATTTTTTCCAACCCCGGCAACCCCACCGGTGTAGTTTATACCCGGGAAGAGATGGAACTACTGCGCGCGCTGGCACTGGAGTACAATCTGTATCTTATCAGCGACGAGGTTTATCGGGAGTTTGTCTATGACGAGGGGGTGAAGCCGTTGAGTGTGTTAAATCTCAATGGGGTTGACGACCGGGCGATTATGGTGGATTCCATTTCCAAGCGGTATAGCGCCTGTGGGGCCCGAATTGGCTGTGTGGTGAGCCGCAATGCGGAGTTTATGGCGACGATGCTGAAGTTCGGGCAGGCCCGGCTTTGCCCACCGACGGTGGATCAGCTCGCAGCACAGGGGGCGATAGATATTCCCGACGCCTATTTTGAAGCGGTGCGGCTGGAGTATCGTCAGCGCCGAGATGTGCTCTGTGAAGAGCTGGCCAAGATTCCCGGGGTTAAGTTTCTGAAGCCCCAGGGGGCTTTTTATCTGATTGCCCAGTTGCCGGTGGCGGATGCCGAGGAGTTTGCGATATTTCTTTTGAATGATTTCCAGTTAAACAATGAGACGGTGATGCTGGCACCGGCAAATGGTTTTTATCTGACCCCGGGTAAGGGTAAAGACGAGGTTCGCATCGCCTACGTTCTGAAGTGCGAGGACCTGGTGCGGGCGGTGCGGGTGCTGGGTGCCGGGCTTGAGGAGTTTTCCCGCCAGCGACGGTAACCGAAAGGATACCGATGCGCATCTGTATGGTCTCGGATAATTACTATCCCTATATCGGGGGTATCGCCGAGCATATTCACCACCTGGCGGTGGAATTACGTCACCGGGGTCATACGGTAAAAATACTCACCACCAAAGTGGGCGGCAGGACCCTTGCTTGTCTGGATCGGGTGCCCGATGAGGACCAGGTATTCCGGGTTGGCCGGGGGCTGGTGATTCGTTCCAACAAGTCTTTTGCCCGGTTGCCGGTGGCAATTCGCCCCTTTGCCCGGGTGAAGCGGTTTTTTGAAACGGAGCGGTTTAACGTTGTCCACCTCCATGGCTCGCTGGCACCAACGTTGCCCCTGGTAGCACTGCAGGTTTCCCGGGTGATAAATGTGTTTACCTTTCACGCCAGTCACGATAAGAGTATCGGATACGCACTTGCCCGTTCCCTGCTGTTGCCGTATTTCCGAAGGATTCACGGGCTGGTGGCGGTTTCTGAGGCGGCGCGCGTATCTACCGCTAAGTATTTTCCTGGTGATTATCGAATTATTCCTAACGGTGTGGACGTTAATTTTTTCCGACCGGATGTGGCGCCGATTCCGGAGCTGGCAAATGGTCGCCCGAAGATTCTCTTTCTGGGGCGGTTTGAGCCGCGCAAGGGGTTGAAGTATTTGCTTATGGCATTACCGGAGATTGTGCGGGAGGTTCCCGATGTCCAGCTGGTGGTTGTTGGCACCGGGCTTTTTGGTTATGCCTACAAAGGGTATCTGGACAAAGAGATGGAGAAGCATGTCTACTGGGCCGGGTTGGTGCCGAGCGAGGACCGTCCCCGGTACTACCGGAGTTGTGATGTGTTCTGCTCGCCGGCGATCGGGTACGAGAGTTTTGGGATTGTTCTTTTGGAGGCGATGGCAACCGGTCGGCCGGTAGTGGCATCAGACATCACCGGCTATCGGCAGGTGTTACAATCTGGAGTTCAAGGTTTTCTGGTGCCCCCCCGGGACCCTTCGGCACTGGCACGGGCAATTGTTGGGATTTTAAAGGACCGAGCGCGGGCAGAAAAGATGGGTGCGGCGGGAAGACAGCGGGCGCTGGATTTTTCTTGGGCAAGCGTTGCCCGACAGGTAGAGAGTTTTTATCAGGAACTGCTTGCCCGTTATCCGGTGCCGAGGTATCATCAGGTTTATCATGGAGAGTAAGACGCCGATAGCGGATACCGGTTCTGTGGTTGTGCCGGAGAAAAAAAGTCAGTTATTGCCGGTGCTGCGGATTCCCGAGTTTGTGGTGTTTTCAATTGCCCAGGCTTTTTCCCTTTTCGGCGATAAACTGGACTATATGGCGCTGCTGGCGATGATCGCCTATTATGCCCAGCGGTTTGGCTGGGAGAGTGCGCGGGCGATATCCTATCTGTCGGTGGTGGTGGCTTTACCAACGGTGCTGTTCGGTCCGCTTGCCGGGGTTCTGGTGGACCGCTGGGACCGGCGCCGGGTGATGGTGGTCTGTGATGGCGCGCGCACGCTCCTGGTGCTGGCAATACCGCTGCTGGCGGTGACAACCGGGCAGCTGGTGCTGGTCTATACCATCGCCTTTCTGGTATTTCTGTTCGGGCTGTTTTTTAACACCGCCCGGATGGCAATTATTCCGAATCTGGTTGGGCAGGAGAAGGTGCTGGGGGCAAATTCGTTTATGAATATCGTGGGTCGGCTGGCGACGGTAGCGGGAATGATTCTCGGCGGTTTAATTGTTGACTGGAGCGGCTGGCTGCGGCTGGGGATAAGGCCGGTATGGACCGCCGGGTTCTACATTGACGCCCTGACCTATTTTGTTTCGGTGGTTTCGCTCCTGGTGATATTTAAACGTCTGGCCAGCAGTAGCCACCGGGTAAAAAATAACGGTGCCCCGGAGGTGGAACTTTTTATCCGCGAGCAGTCACGGATGATTGAAAGTATCAAAGGGTTGCTGCGGGTGATAAAGAGGGAGCCGGCGGTGCTTTTTGTTTACTCTTCGATTTTTCTGATGGTGTTGCTGGGGGCGGCGGTGGTAGTTCTCTATGTACCGGTTATCCAGTCCAGCCGGGAACTGGGCGGTGTCGGGCTGGGCACCAAGGGCGTTGGTTATGTGGCAGCGATTGGATCGCTTGGGCTTTTATTGTCCTCAACGCTGTTCGGAGTGCTCGGCCATCGGCTCCAGAAACACAAGGTGATGCTGGTCTGTTTTTTGGTGATGGGGCTGGTGACGGCCGGACTGGCGGTAGCAAAGACATTTGCCCCGGTGGCGCCGTTGATTTTTGTTGCCGGGCTGGCGCTTTCGCCGGTTTATATCGGCATGGATACACTTCTCCACGAGGCGGTGCCGGAGGAGGTGCGCGGCCGGGTGTTTTCCACCCGGGACTGGCTGTTACATCTACTTTTTGCCGGCGGTGCGCTTTTAATCGGGCAGCTGACCAATTTCTTTTCTGCCCGTCGGCTGTTATTTGGTTTTGGTGTGCTGGTGGTGGTTGCCTGTATTGCCGGTTTTGTTCTCACCCGGCGTAAGAACATAGGTTAAAGCAAAAGGAGGAAAAATGTTTGATCCCAGGATTGAGAAACTGGCCAGGGTGATGGTTCATTACAGTGTCGGGCTGAAAAAAGGGGAATGGGCGGTGATTTACGGTCCCTATAACGCCGAGCCACTGTTGAAGGCGCTCCAGGTAGAGGCGCTGAAGGTGGGGGCGAATGTTACGCTGCGGGCGACCCTGGCCGATGCGAGTTATCTGTTCTTCCGCTATGCCGGTAAACAGCAGTTGCGGTTTGTTGCGCCAACCGAGTGGCTGGAGGTGGAGAAGGCGGATGCGCTGTTTTTTATCCGGGGCGGTTGGAATATGAAAGAACTGACCACCATTGCTGCGGCGAAAATGGGCGAGTTTCAGAGTGCCAGAAAGGGCCTGCTCCAGCGTCGGCTCCAGCGGGAGGCGGCGGGTAAACTGCGCTGGGTTCTGACTAACTTTCCGACCGATGCCCTGGCCCAGGAAGCGGCGATGTCTCGGGTTGAATACGAGGAGTTTGTGTTTAAGGCGGGAATGCTGGATAAACCGGATCCAATCAGGGAGTGGCAGAAGGTGTCCCAGTATCAGCGCCGGCTGATCGCGAAACTGAACCGGCTCAGCACGATCCGGATCGTCGGGAATGACACCGACATCACCTTTGGCGTCCGGGGCCGGAAATGGGCAAACTGCGATGGTCACAACAACTTCCCGGACGGTGAGGTTTTTACCGGTCCGGAAGAGGATAAAACCGAAGGGGCGATTCGTTATACCTTCCCGGCAATCTACCAGGGCAAGGAGGTGGAGAACATCCGCCTGGTCTTCAAAAAAGGTAGGGTGGTGGAGGCATATGCGGATAAAGGCGAGGACCTGCTGCGGGCGATGATCGCCACGGACGAGGGGGCGAAACGGGTGGGCGAACTTGCCTTTGGCACCAACTACTCAATTCAGCGTTTCACCAAGGACATTCTCTTTGATGAGAAAATCGGTGGTACCGTTCATGTGGCGCTCGGCACCGGTTATCCCAAGACCGGCAGCAAAAACCGCTCAGTGATTCACTGGGATATGGTCTGTGATACCCGCAAAGGATTCACCGTTTACGGTGATGGCAAGCCGATAATGAAGAATGGGAGATTTTTGATATGAAGTATCAGCATCAACTGGAAGAGATAAGGCAACTGGTGTTGTCAAGTCAGCGTTCCGAAGACGCCCAGGCACGGGTGGTGCTGGCAATTAAAAGGCATTTTCCTGAGTTCAACTGGGTGGGCATCTTCCGGCTGGAGGGCAAAGAGCTGGTACTTGGTCCCTATCAGGGCAAGGAGCCAAAAGGTTTTGAGCGGATTCCGGTAGGGCGGGGGGTCTGCGGTACCGCGGCGGTGACGATGCGCACCGAGGTGGTGCCGGATGTTGGCGCCGATGCCCGCTATCTTACCTGTTTTTCCGAGACCCGCGCGGAACTGGTGGTGCCGATAATCAAAGCGGGCAGCCTCTGGGGTGAAATTACAATTGATGCCGAAAGGCCACATGCCTTTACCCGCGACGAGGTGGCGCTGATTGAGGCGATAGCCCAGATTTTAGCCGAACGGGTTTAGCCGCTCCGGAGCATCAGTTTTACCCCCCGGTGCCGGAGTTCCCGAATGTAGAGGGTGCCGGGAATCACCTTTTCTTGAGGCAGGACCCCTTTTGATTTGACCTTTCCCCGCGCCAGCATCAGTGCGATAACCGCGGCGGAAAAACCGGTGGTGCGCATCATTGCGGTTAACCCGTTTTCCTTATCGGCATAGTCAATTAACTGATAGCGAATGGTGCGTATTCTGCCCGCCTTCTTTCCCTTTATCACCACCCGCAAAAGCACCACGTCATCAGTTTCAAACCCGAGGGTTTTCTCCAGGGCGCAGGCAAGTGCCGCCCGGGGAAACCGGCGCCAGTTGCCCACCGCCGCCTTCAAAAGCAGTTGGAATATTGCCCGATGACCGGGATAGCGGATGGTTTTGTAGTCAAGGGTTTTTATCTTTCCCCGATAGGTCTCGGGCAGGGTTGACGAGCCGCCCGAGGTGTGAAACGCCTCCAGCCGGCCAAACGGCTTTGGGAAAAGCACCGGTTCGGGCTCGGTTAACGCCGGGACCGTTGCCAGTTTGCCGTGGCGCAGGACCAGGCACGGCTCGGCGTATTCGTTTAGAAGCCCCTGGGCGGAAAACACCAGCCGGTAGAACAGGGGTGGTTCAGGAATCCGGGGCAGACCACCGACGCGGATGTGCACCACCTCGGTTTTGTCCAGCCGGCGAACACCGTCGGCAACCAGGATATTGGTCATTCCTGGTGCCAGACCGCAGTCTGGAATCACGGTTATCCCTGCTTTTTCGGCAAGCGGGCACAAAGCCAGTTGCCGGCGGACAATTTTATTGTTACCGCCCAGGTCGCAGAAGCTGGTCTGCGCCCGGATGGCGAGCCGGGTCAGTTTTAAGTTGTGGGTATAGGGAACGCAACTTACTACCGCCGCACAATCCCGGAACAGAGGGATCAGTTCTGGGTCGGTAGCGTCGGCAACAACCGTTTCCAGTTTTGGGTTTTTCAGCCAGTTTCGGAGCAGTTGCAGTCGGTGCCGGTCAATGTCTACGAGATAGATTTTTTCCACATCCTTTTGACGGGCAAAATCAAACGCCACCGCCCGCGCCATCAATCCGGAGCCAAGAACGGTTAACTTCATAAACTGGGTCCTTTCTTTTTCCTTGCCTGCGCGGATATTTTTTTAATGGTAACGGAAATTACACCGTTGGCAAATCCGGGGCAGGCAATTTATTTTATGATTTATGCCGGGGTTCTGGTGCGAGGGGCGAGATCTCCGGACCTTCAGGAAACCGGCCGTGTCCATATCGTTTAGAGGCCAGAGCCCGGGGAGAATTAACGGAGGAGATGAGGGTGTTAAAGGGTGCGGTTGGCTAAGTTGTATTTTTGCGATATGTTGGCGATTTTCCGGGCATCAGAGGAGTAGAAGGGGTAACGGTGGAGGGGACCGTCTCCCGGGCTGGTGGTGCTGTTGGTCGTGTGTAAGTGGTTGTTATTTAATCAGTTTCTGATTGTGTTGCAGAGAAGTTTTCTTTCACCAT
>FMSI01060010.1_pt1 | contig 20477 bp, 20 predicted proteins | sample 1504471 | NCBI WGS metagenome assembly FMSI01 (sample SAMEA4475357, study PRJEB15587) | soil metagenome | biome: Soil; feature: Field | place: India | collected 2015-03-11 | depth 0 m
CACCCGCAGTTACGGGAGCGATTGTCTCGGCTGCGCCAAGGTTGCCGTTTCTTTAGTTCCGATGCTTACCTGCAACCGCTGATGCTGGGGAGTACGCAGTTGGCAGTGGGTTGGTCAACGGATTTACTGCCGCTACTGAAGCGGGATCCGCAGACCTATGGAGCAGTCTTCCCCGGCAGTGGCACGGCGCTTTGGCTAGATTTGTGGGTCTGTGGCCAAGCTCCCGATCGCCCCACCTTGGATTGGTTAAACTACTGGTGGCAGCCAGAGGTGGCTGAGCAACTCAGTCAATTTAGTGATGCTCTCTCGCCCCGCGTGAGTCATCTAACGGGCACCCTCTTTCAGCGCTATATTCCCCTTGCTGACCCCAACGCCTTTAGCAAAAGTGAGGTATTGCTCCCCCTTGATGCTGCAACCCAAAAGACCTATGACACCCTTTGGCAAGAGATTTTTCTGACCAATTCCTAACTATGTCTTGGTTCAGTTGCACTCTTGAGGAGTTGTGCCACATAGGCGAGGGCTTGGGGGCGATCGCTAATTTCTCCCCGCGCTTGGGCTGCTTCCACAGCTCGCAACAATTCACCCACCCGCGGCCCCGGCGAGACCTGAAACGCTTCTACCAAATCGGCACCCCGCACCAATTGGGGGGGATGGGCAAGGGCATCCTTGGGGTCTAACCACCCTTTGACCAAGGGGACTAGATGCTCTTTGGGGATGCCACGACTAAGGGCAAGGGCAACGAAGGCTGGAAAATAGCTACCCGCTGCGCGGAATAGATAAAAGGCTTGCTCACGGTGCAGGGGCTGTTCTAGGGGGACTAGCCAGTGGTTGAGCAGTCGGCACAGGACTTGGACAATGCGAATTTCATCGGTGGTGTAGGTGAGGGCAGTCAGTTCCTCGGCCGCTAGGCGATCGCTGGCATTCACGAGGCAGGTGAGCTTGGCCAAAGCCGCTAGGGTTCGCCGTTGGGGTTCGCCAGGGGCAGTTGTTGCGGCAATGGATTTCGTTAGCGCCGGCCAAAGGGCAGGGAAGGGGAAATTCGCTAGGGTGGATTCAAGGGCATGGTAGTGGGTAATCCGCTCCTCAGTTACTGACGGTAGCCACACCGCCAACACCCCATCACGAAAGGCGAGGGTCACTTGAGCCGCACCCTCAACAGCACTGAGGAGATAGCTGAGTTCCACCCGTACCCGTTCTGCTGCCACTCGCCGCAGTTGGGGGGCAAGGGTTTGGATCACCTGCCGCGTTTCGGGCGTAATCGTAAATTGCAGTTGGGCAGCTTGGCGATAGGCGCGTAGGAGTCGCAGCGGATCAGCAGCGAGATTTTCTGGTGCTACATAGTGAATTTGGCGGCGTTGCAAATCCAAAAGGCCAGCGAGGGGATCGACAATGTGGTGGTGGTGAATGTCGTAGGCAATGGCGTTGAGGCGAAAATCGCGATCGCTCAAATCAGTTAAGAGCGTCTCCCCATGGCGCCGGGCAATATCCACGGTGGTGTTGGCAAAAACCAAGCGGGCAATTTGCCGCTGCCGATCCAAAACCACCAAACCAGCCTTGTACTTATCCGCCAGTTTTTGGCTCAGGGCAATGGCATCCACCGGCACAATAAAATCCAAATCGGGGTACAACGTTGTCCGGCCGAGGAGCGCATCCCGTACTGCTCCGCCCACGAGGTAGGTATCGGCAGGTAAATCACTGACGGCGATCGGCCAGCGACTAAAATCAAAGGGCTGAACAACGACCATTAGAGCTGGTTCAGATCGATCGCCTGACCACCGATGGTGACCGTCAAATTTTCCCCCCGCACACAGACGGGGCCCGCCGCCGTTTGAATCGTCAAGCAGTTATTTTGAAATTTCAGCAGGCCGTTCCAGAGCGGTGCTGTGGGGGTGGGTGAGCCAGACTGGACACTTTCTAGCCAAATCAGCGACGCATCAGCAGGATAGTGGCGATCGCCCGCATCGGTTTTAATAATCACGCCGCCACTGGCCGAGGGTGAAAAACCAATATCGCGAATGGGCTGCCAACTCTTGCCCACCAACAGTTGTAGCTGTGCTGGCTCCTGCCCTGTAGCCGTGGACTTCAAGAGTAACCACCACGTTTTCCAGAGTTGCCGTGCGGTTCCCAAACGAACTTCACTGCTGGGGGGCGTGGGTACCTGCTCGTACTGCCATGCAGGCACGGGGTCACTAATGTATTGCGTTGGCCAGAAGGAATGGGCTTGGAGCACACTGGCCATCAGATCTGCAAAGGGAGCCTCCACAAAAAGGGTGACTTTTTCATCGGCCACACTGGACCCCTCAACCACCGCCACCACCGTTTCAGTGATCGTTCGCAATTGATAGCAGTGATTGCCAAGAGCCACCACCTTCAAGTCAGCACTTTGATAGGTACTGGGCAACGGCTCCTGTTGCAGGATCAACATTTGGATCACCTGCTCATTTGTCCACTCAATCACAGTGGTTTCGTTAGCGGTTGCCATTGGCTCAGCAATTGCCGGCGTAGTGGGCAACGGTACCTCTTCAATGTCCCCTTCATCAAAGACCACTTCACCATTGGGGAGTGTAGCACCCGAGAGCTTGGCTTCCTCTAAGTCTTGACGGCGGGCGATCGCCCCGGTCAGATCCGCCTCTGAGAGATCTGCCCCCACGACATTCGTTTCCTTAAGGTTACTGTCGTGAAGAACCGCCCCCTTAAGAATTGCCCCACTGAGCACTGCCCGCTGCAAATTGGCTCGCGATAGGTAGGCACCCACCAAAATCGCCCCACTGAGCATCGCCTCCTGCAAATCCGCATCGGTGAGGTTGGCACCACTCAAATCCGCACCAATCAGATTGGCTCCTCGCAGATTGGCATTGGCAAGGTTCGCTTTGATCAGATCCGCCCCACTCCAATTGATACCTTGTAGATTGGCTCCCGCCAGATCAATATGGCTGAGTTGCACCAAGGGAAACACACTGCCCGCCAAATTGACACCACGAAAATTCCGCACCCCACGGGCAAATTCACTTAACAACGTTTCAAGGGTAATGGCTTTGCTCATAGCCGCTCACAATCAGGGCAAAACAGAGTCACGCAGGCACACTGCTTATAGCTATTCTAGGTCTTGATTCAAATCCACAGGAGCCAGTCACCGATGCCATGGTTTGTCAAAATCGAACGCGGCATTGTGGATAAAGCCACATTTGATCAACACGTTGCTGCCCATCGCGCCTATGTGCGCTCCCTCATTGCTGCCGGGCATCAAGCCCGCACGGGATACTGGGCTGAGCGAGGGGGTGGCATGCTGTTGTTTCAGGCCGATTCCCGCAAGGCGGCTGAGGAAATTGTTGCCCGCGATCCCCTCGTCCAACACCAGTGTGTGCAGTACGAACTCCACGAGTGGTGTATTGTCGAAGCACCCGATTAGCCTTGGCGCAGTTTTTCTGCCCAGACACGGGTGGGTAGCCCCCACACGTAGATAAAGCCCTCGGCTGCCTTGTGATCAAATTGATCCTCAGCGCCATAGGTAGCCAAGTCGGGGGTGTAGAGGGAGTAGGGAGATTGCCGCCCCACCACCCGTGCGGTTCCCTTAAAGAGCTTGACGCGCACGGTACCCGTCACCCGCTTCTGGGTCTGTTGAATAAAAGCATCAAGGGCTTCCTTGAGGGGGCTGTACCAGAGGCCGTTGTAGAGGAGGCGGCTGTAGGTCTCCTCAATCCCCCGCTTGTACTGCGTCACATCGGCAGTCAGGGTTAAACTTTCCAAATCGCGGTGAGCGTCAATGAGTACTAATAAGGCAGGGGCTTCGTAAATTTCGCGGGATTTAATGCCGACAAGGCGATTTTCAATCATGTCAATGCGACCAAAGCCGTGGCGACCCACCCGCTCATTGAGTTCACTTACCAGCGTTACGGGATCGAGGGAGCGGCCATCGAGGCTAACGGGAATCCCTGCTTCAAAGCCAATATCCACATACTCCGGAGAGTTGGGGGTATTTTCAATGGCTTGGGTCATCAAATAAATTTCCTCGAGGGGTTCAGTCCACGGATCCTCAAGGGGGCCTGCTTCAATACTGCGTCCCAAAAGATTGCGGTCAATGCTGTAAGGGGAAGATTTTTTCACCGGAGCGGGAATGCCAAAGCGTTCGCCGTAGGCAATGGTTTCTTCACGGCTCATGCCCCATTCGCGAGCGGGTGCCAAGACCTTGAGGTTGGGATTCAGAGCGGCGATCGCCACATCAAAGCGGACTTGATCATTGCCTTTCCCTGTACAGCCGTGGGCAACGGCATCGGCACCATACTCAGCAGCCGCATCCACCAAGAGCTTGGCAATCAAGGGGCGAGCAAGGGCCGTCGAGAGGGGATAGCGATTTTCGTAGAGAGCGTTGGCCTGAATGGCTGGAAAGGCATAGTTGCGGATGAACTCAGCTTTGGCATCGGCCACCAAGGAGGCACTGGCACCAGAATCAAGGGCTTTTTGGCGAATCGGCTCCAGTTCATCCCCCTGTCCTAAATCAGCGGCGAGGGTAATCACTTCCTTCACTCCCCACTCGTGCTTGAGATAGGGAATACACACAGAGGTATCCACTCCCCCCGAATAGGCCAAAATAACTTTTTCTGCACGCCCCATGACTTTTTTCCTGAAATAAACGCGATCGCTACTATAGCGGATCTGTTTGCCAGAAACGCTATGGGGATAACCGTTTCGCCGCCGAGCCTTACATCTGTTTAACTGCGTTTGCTAGGGGCAGGCCTTGCTCAAAACAGGTCAAATTTTCAATCGTGGTACGGGCAATATCCGTGAGGGCATTGCGGGTAAAGAAGGCTTGGTGGGCAGTAATCACTACATTGGGGAAGGATTGCAGGAGTTGGAAGGTGTCATCTTGGATGATCGTGTCCGAGAGATCTTGGAAAAAGAGGGAGTCTTCCTCTTCATAGACATCAATGCCGAGATAACCAATTTGGCCACTTTTAATGCCCTCAATCACTGCTTTGGTATCCACCAGTTTGCCGCGACTGGTATTGATTAACATCACGCCTCGCTTCATTTGGGCGATCGTGGTGGCGTTGATCAGGTGTTCATTTTCGGGCACCAAGGGGCAATGGAGCGTCACAATATCGGATGCGGCCAGCAGCGCCTCTAGGGTTGTGTAGGTACCAATCTCCTTAAAGGCTTCACTAGGGTAGGGATCATAGCCGTAGAGATGGCAGCCAAAACCCCGCATAATCTGACCCACAATACAGCCAATTTTACCTGTGCCAATAATACCCACGGTGCAGCCGTGCAGGTCAAAGCCCATCAGCCCCTCTAGGGAAAAATTATCATCACGCACGCGGTTGTAGGCACGGTGGAGTTTGCGGTTTAGCATCAGGATCAGTCCGACCGTATGCTCCGCCACCGAATAGGGGGAATAAGTACTCACGCGGGTCACTGTTATGCCCAAGCTGGCCGCCGTCGCCAAATCCACATTATTAAAGCCCGTACAGCGCAGTGTCACCAGACGCACCCCCAACGCCGCCAGTCGTTTGAGGGTCTCTGCCCCTAGATCGTCATTGACAAATACACAGACGGCCTCATGTCCCTTGGCGAGGGAAACTGTTTCAGGGCGCAGCAGCAGATCGTAGTAGTTCAGAAGATGGAGATGCCCTTGAGCCTCATTGGCGGCATTCAAAAACTGGCGATCGTAGGATTTGGCACTAAAAACGGCAACCTTCATGGCATTGCACTCCTGCCCCAGCGACATTACAGGTTTGAGAAAAGGGCTGTTGCTAGCTTAGCGATTGCAACTTTAAGGTTCTGTTAACTCAGGATAAATACTCGGAAGATGGACCTAGAGCTTCTGAAAAAACTGGCGAATTGTTGTGGCAATACGCTCAATGGTGGCATCGCTCAACTCAGGCCAAATGGGTAAGCTCAGTACCTCGCGAGCAAGGCGATCGCTGACAGGATTGGGTGGAGATTGCCCCTTATACATTGGACAGTGATCTTGGGGAATCGGGTAGTAAATCATTGAACTAATGCCAGCCTCCTTCAGGTAAGCCGCAAGCGCATCCCGCTGGCCATTGAGCACCCGAATTGTATATTGATGAAACACATGCCCCGCAGACACCGCTGGGGTGACTATTGTCTCAAGACCCGCCAAGGCTTGGTTATAGGTTTGCGCCACTCGCCGTCGCTCTTGATTCCAGCGATCGATATGGGGTAGCTTCACCCGCAGAATTGCCGCCTGTAGGCTGTCCAAGCGAGAATTGTAGCCAATCATTTCGTGGTGGTAGCGTTGACGGGAGCCGTGAACCCGCAGCATGCGCGATCGCGCGGCTAAATCATCATCATTGGTGGTAATCAGCCCCCCATCACCATAGGCACCCAAGTTCTTTGTCGGGAAAAAAGAAAAGGCACCCATGTGGCCGATCGCCCCCGTGAATTGATGGGCTAAGGTCTTTTGAGTCACCTCTGTGCATTGACAAGTTTCACAGGGTGGGCAATAGCGGGCACCAAAGGACTGGGCACAATCCTCAAGAATCGCTAACCCATGAGCCTGAGCAAGTTCCACAATCGCTCCCATTGCTGCCGGCCGCCCAAATAAATGCACGGGTAAAATCGCCTGGGTGCGGGGGGTAATCGCTGCGGCAACTTTACTGGGATCAAGGTTAAAAGAATCCAGTTCCACATCCACAAAGACCGGGCGGGCGCCCACCAAACTAATCGCCTCTGCCGTCGCAAAAAACGAAAAGGGAGTTGTAATCACCTCATCCCCAGTACCTATGCCCAAACTGCGCAGGGAAATTACCAGTGCATCTGTCCCTGAATTGACTGCTACTGCATGGCGCACCCCTAAATAGGCCGCCACCTCTTCCTCAAAGGCCTGTACCTCTGGCCCTAGAATGAACTGACCTGATGCTAGTACCCGGGCAACTGCGCGATCGATGTCTGCTTGCAGGGATTGATATTGGGCTTTGAGATCAAGAATAGGGATGGTATCCATGAGAGCATCGAGCGCAAGTCTTTATTATCATCCTCTCACGAGCGTAGTGTGGTTTTAGCGAATTAAGCTAGGCTTAGAGTGTAGAGCCGCTCTCAAGGGCGGGGTTCCAGACCCGTTTTTTTTGATGAATCCCCAAGAGTTGTTAAAACGCTATGCCAGCGGTGAACGGGACTTTAATCGTGCCAGTTTGACAAATGGCGAGTTTATCAACGCTGATCTACGGGGGATTATTCTCTCCCGTGCCGACATGGAGTGGGTCAACCTGAGCGGGGCCAATCTCAGTGGTGCGGTGCTGTGTGGCGCAGAAATTGTTAATGCCATGCTCATTAAAGCAGAATTGGTAGATGCCAACCTCGCTGGCGCAAACCTCAGCCGCAGTGATCTCAGTTGGGCAAACCTGACGCGAGCGAATCTCAGCCGCGCTGAACTCAGTGAAACCACCCTGCGGGGAACGGTGCTTCAGGGGGCAAATCTCTCCCGTGTGGATTTGGCCAATGCGGATCTACGGGGATTGACGCTCGATGGCGTTAACCTTTCGGGGGCAAATTTACAGGGTGCGAATTTGCATGGCACGGCTCTAAAGCAGGCGAACCTAACCCGTGTCGATTTGATTCAGGCGGATGTTAGCAATGCCAATCTCAGTGGCGCGAACCTCAGTGGTGCCAACCTTAGTGGCGCGAACTTAACGGCGACGAACCTCACGGGGGCCAATCTCAGCCGCGTTGATCTCACGGAAGTCAAGCTCAGTGAAGCTAACCTTGCCAAGGCCAACCTTGTCGGCGCTGAACTGGCCAAGGCGGATCTGTCCTCCCTAGAACTCTCAGATGTCAACCTCAGTGGTGCCAATCTCAGTGGCGCGAACCTGAGTCATACCAACCTTAGCCGTGCGGATCTCAGTGGGGCGAATTTACGGGGAGCCAACCTCAGCCATGCCAAACTGGTGGGTACCAATCTGCGGGGGGCGAATCTCCAAGGAGCAAACTTGCAGGGGGCATTGCTGGACAATGCGGATTTGAGTCAAACGGATCTACGCAGTGCCAATCTTAGTGGTCTGGTCTTTAATGGCGTGAAGCTGCGGGGTGCCAATCTCAGCGGTGCCAATCTCCGCGAAGTGGATTTAACGGAAGCCAACTTTAGCCGTGCCGACTTGGTAGAAGCCAATCTCAGCCGTGCCCGCTTGGTGGGAGCCAACTTGAGTCGTGCTACCCTCTCAGAAGCCAACCTGAGCCGCGCCACCCTGAGTGGAGCCACCCTGAGCCGGGCAACGTTTAGTGGCAGCTTACTGGGAACTGTGGATCTCAGTGGCGTTAACTTGAGTGGGGCAGACTTAGGGGATGCCAACCTCTCAGGCTCTAACCTGTCGCGGGCGGATTTGACGCGGGTGAACCTGACTGCTGCGGATATGAGTGGTGCCAACCTCAGTGAAGTGGATTTGCGGGGCACAATTATGCCCGATGGCCGACGGCGAGCTTAGGCGGGGTCTTTTTCGGGGACGGCTTCTTCGGCAGCTTCAACCGGCTGAGGTCTCGGTGGTGCTTGACGGCCAAAGAGGTGCACCAAGTGCTTCAAATGAGCGGCAAGTTCAGGGGTGAGTTGGCCAGCAGTTAGCCGCCACGCCCAGTTGCCTTCGCCAGTACCGGGGAAATTCATGCGGGCATGACTATCGAGGCCGAGCAAATCTTGAACGGGAAGAATGGCTTGGTTGGCAACGGTTCCCAAGGCCATGCGAATCAAGGCCCAGTGGGGTTCGCTGGGGGTATAGCCCAAATAGTCAATGAGGTGCTGCCGTTCCCAGTCACTTAGGTTGCGGTACCAGCCGACAGTTGTGTCATTGTCATGGGTGCCGGTGTACACCACACAGTTGCGTTCCTGATTAAAGGGTAAAAAGGGATTATCCGAGCCACCGCCAAAGGCAAACTGGAGAATTTTCATCCCCGGAAACTGAAACTGATCCCGCAGGGCAATGACATCGGGGGTAATATCCCCTAAATCCTCGGCGAGAATGGGCAGTCGTCCCAAGGCAGCTTGCAAGGCTTCAAAGAAGGCAGCACCGGGACCCGGTTGCCACTCACCGTTGACGGCTGTTTCCTCCCCTTCGGGCACTTGCCAGTAGCCCTGAAAGCCGCGAAAGTGATCGACGCGGATAATGTCCATGTAGGAGAGCAGGGCCCGGAAGCGTTCAATCCACCAAGAGTAGCCATCGGCAGCAAGGGCTTTCCAGTTGTAAATGGGGTTGCCCCACAGTTGACCCGTAGCACTGAAGTAGTCGGGGGGCACACCGGCCATGAGGGCAGCCGCGCCCGTCTCTGGATTGAGTTCAAAAAATTGGGGAAAGGCCCAGACATCGGCACTGTCGTGGGCAACATAAATGGGAATATCACCGATAATCTGAATGCCCTGTTGATTGGCGGCTTCCTTGAGGGCGTGCCACTGCTGGTAAAAGAGAAATTGCTGAAACTCGTACTCAAAAATGCGCTCTTTGAGAACGGCTTGGATCGCGGCAAGGGCCGTTGGCTCGCGATCGCGCAAGGGGGCGGGCCATTTATACCACGGCTCTCCCTCGTGGTGATCCTTAAGTGCCATAAAGAGGGCATAGGTGGGCAGCCAGTAGTGGGCAAGGGCTTGAAAGTTGCGGAAGGCCTGCCAGTCTTCTGGGGTGGCTTGACTCTGGAAGCGTTGAGCCGCAAGGTGGAGCAGGGGCAGTTTTTGGCTAATGACAGCCTCGAAATCGACGCGATCGCTATTCTCAAACCTAAGTCCTGCCAAATCCGCCTCCGTTAACCAACCCTCCTTCACCAGTTCATCCAAGCTGATTAGCAGTGGGTTACCGGCCATGGCGGAGTAGCACATATAGGGGGAATTGCCAAAGCCCGTTGGCCCTAAGGGCAATACCTGCCAGTACTGCTGACCACTGGCAACCAAAAATTCAAGGAACTCACGAGCCGCCGCACCCAAGTCACCAATGCCGTGACCCCCAGGCAGGGACGTGGGATGAAGCAGTAAACCACAGGAGCGGGGAAAGTGCATTGTCAAGCTACGGGGAAACTTGAGCTAATTATCGCCCAATTCTGGATCGGCCATCTCAGTGGATTCCGCTAAAATGTCTGCTTCAAGGGCGGCTAGCTCCTCTGGGGACATCCGTGCAAGGCGATCGCTAATCACGGCCTCCTCATAGTCTTTGAGTTGTTGATGGTAGGTCATCCGTCCCGTAAAGACCCGCAGGAGATAGTTGGAGAGCCAACCCAGAATCCCCAAGACAAAAATAGCTTGACTCCAAATGCCCGCCTGGAGCGGCTCAACCCCAGCAATGCGCAACAGAAGATAAACCAAGCCGCCTGCAAAGAAAACACCAATACCAATCCCTAGAACATCAATGCGGCGCATAGCACCTAGGAGTTGAGGGAGCGCGGTTGGGGACGAAAGTTAATAAAGGGTGCCAGCAGGAGTAATCCTGGAAAGAAAAAGGTAACCAGAAAGTACATAAACGCCCGCTCAAAGGAGCTAGCCACATACCAGCGAGCATTCAAATAGGCATAGACGATTGCCGGCGCCACCAGCAGATATAGACCTGCCAAGGCGCCATAGACACCTAGTACCAAAAGTGCCGTTGAAACTGCCATGATTCCTACCTCTTACCAACGATGACCAAACTACTCTGCAACGGTGCTTGTTTCGCTCACGGGTTCGCCAAGGGCAGGAACTGCCATTCCCATTGCTTGGGCAAGGGCTGGGGGCGGGGCTTGGCGGCTGGGGGCATTGAGATATTGCCCTGTCAAAATGGGAGGCACTGGCTTCATCTTGTGCTTGGCAGTAAAGAGGCGGTGGGTTTGGGCAAGGTTGTTGCGCTCACTGATATGCTCGTTGGCAATTTTCTTGCGCAGCTTGACGATCGCATCCATGATCGCCTCTGGACGGGGCGGACAGCCGGGCAAATAGACATCCACGGGAATCAGCTTGTCCACACCGCGCACGGCAGAATAGGAATCAGAGCTAAACATCCCCCCTGTGATCGTGCAGGCACCCATGGCAATCACGTATTTGGGGTTGGGCATTTGATCGTAGAGACGCACTAACGCCGGTGCCATTTTCATCGTGATGGTGCCAGAGGTAATGATCAAATCGGCCTGACGGGGGCTGTTACGGGGCACCAAGCCAAAGCGATCGAAATCGAAGCGCGAGCCAATCATGGCAGCAAACTCAATGAAGCAGCAGGCAGTGCCATACATGAGGGGCCAAAGGCTCGATAGCCGCGCCCAGTCATAGACATCATTGAGGGAAGTCAGAATAATGTTTTCAGCAAGTTCTTGGGGAACTTCAGGACGAGCAATCGGATGGAGAATGGCAGGCGAGGTCGTATTGGTCATAGGGTTCCCTCAAGGGACATCGGCCAAATGTAAAAACACTTAAGATTATAGGCGTTTGCCCCAACAGATGCACCCAATCCGCTGTAGTGAGCAATAAAAAAACTTGACACCAAGGATAAATTATTTTTGACTGCCCACCTGTAGCCCCGGTGGTAATTCCAAGGTATCGCCAATGGTCGTGCCATCCCAGTAGGCCGCAAGGAGGACATCACAGGTTTTGCCCCAGGCGATCGCCCCTTGGTGATCGAGGCCAATGGCGCCAAAATCCCGTTGCCGACTAGCCGCTTCCCGGAAGGATTTTTCAAAGGCCGCCTCTAGGGACAGGCCATCAGTTACCCGCACCACAATCCGCGTGGCCAGCGCCTCATCCAAAATATCCTCACCAATGCCGGTACAACTGACTGCTGCTAAACTGTTGGCATAGTTGCCGGCTGGGGTTGCGGAGTCACTCACCCGCCCAATGCGCTCAAAGCCTTTACCACCAGTGGAAGTCCCCACGGCCAAGTGTCCCTGCTGATCTAAAACCACAACACCAATCGTGCCCCGCCTTGCCTCCTCGGCCACGACTCCGGCCATCGATTTTTGGAAATTGCCCTTGCGTTCCTCGAGCCACTCGTAGAGTCGCTGATCCGTGAGGGGCTGATAGACAGGAAGCTGCAATTCACGAGCGAGTTCTGCTGCCCCGACATCGGACAGAATGCGATCAGGGCACTGTTGCAACCAGTGGGCAAGATCAATGGGATTTTTCACCCGTGAGACATTGATGACACCGCTGAGGCTCTGCCGCTGCCCATCCATGAGTGAGGCACTCATGCGAATTTGACCGTCAGATTGCAGCACAGACCCCGTGCCTGCATTAAAACGCGGCTCATCCTCCAGGAGCCGACACCCCAAAACGACTGCCTCAATCGCCGTTGCCCCTTCTTTGAGGGCGTGAACCACTTGGCTGACAATGGTATGCAGGGATTGGCGGACGGGAATGAGACCGCCTTTGTCTTGGAGCGAACTGCCGGCACCGCCATGGAGAATAACAGTGGGTTGGGGCATCCTGAATCCTAGAAATTAAGGGTGTTCTAGCTCCAAGATACCCTGTGGCGATGGCCTAAATCTACCGCTCTAAGCAACCGCCGCCGTCGGCATCTCCTCATACTCCGTGGTGACTTCCTCAGCCTCAGCATTCAGGAGCGCTTGCAGTTCTTGGATGGCTTGCTGCGTATTTTCCACCTGACTGAGGAGCGATCGCGCGATTTTTTCACCAGAGGCGGTGGACTGCACCACTTCGCGAATGTGATGGCGAAAATGATTGGCCATTTCCTCTACCTGTTGGTTGGCAAACACAACTTGGTTGGCCAGTTTGTTAATGGCTTCACTGATGAAGTCAAAACCAGCCATGTGCTGGCCGCTGCGACTGGCAATTAGCCCTGCTTGTACCGCAAGGTGCTTCACCTGACGGGTAATCTCGGCAATTTGATGGGTGGCTTCGTCAATAATTTCCACATCCTGCTTCAGCCGCTCGCTGAGGCGATAGACCTCTGCTGTGTGGCGGGTGATTTGATTAACACCCGTAAAGGTTTCCTGAAAGGCTTTTTGGCCGCGCTCTGAGAGCACTTGGCTAATGGAGATGAACCGCTGATTGAGTTGGGCAATCCGTTCTGCTTGTTCGCGGACAGAGCGCTCCTGCTGCTCTAGGGCTTCGTTCATCTGTTGGGTGCGGGTTAGCTCACTTTCAAGGCGCTTGGCGTACTCTTGGTTCCGCTCTTTTTCCACCTTTAACTTTTCAAGGAGTTGCTGGGTGTGGAGGTGCTGCTGCTGAATGAAGAGATTTTTCTTACTCAGCACTTGGGCTTGGGCAATCAGGATCACCCGCATATCCACCAACACTAGTTGCTTGCCCTTCCGCACGACCACGGGTTCATAGACAAAGGCGGGGGGGCGACTCAAGGCCTGTTCCACGGCTTCTTCAACAGGAGTGCGTGCCATCAACACCAGGGGAGGCACTTTGGGCGCAGCAACTTCTGGAATCAATTTGATCGGGCGCGGCAAGTAGAGATCTCGGCCAAACTGTTGACTCATCCGTTCAAAAAACTTGACCTTGGAGATCATGCCGATGACGCGATCGCCCGCCACCACCAGTACCCCGGGTAGCTCAGAGTGACGTTGAAATTCTTCAGCCACTTCTTCAGAGATGGTTTCAGGGGAAACCTGATAGGAAAAATAGGGTAAGTCAGCCAACGTCGCAGCTGCGGACAGTTGGGTATTGACTGTCTCGTTCATTTGATTGTCCCCCGGAATGAGTATTGAATTTTTTAGGGTGAAAACTGTACCTGTCCTTTACCTTAGTTAAATTATCTCGACTTGAGAGGAGGAAGAATTTATTTTTTGGTTATCTTTTGGTTAAGCTTTATTCGCGATAGGGTCTAAAAGGTCTGCAATTTCTAAGGAATGACAGAGTTACCAGCTTTGACTAAGATTTAGGAAATCCTAGTAATCTAGGATACAGTTTCTATTTCCTTAATCGATGAGTTTTATGAATTTTCGGCATACCACTGCGCCACCTGCTGTTGAATTGCTGCTGTTTCTGCGGGGCTAAATTTATCGAGATTTTTGAGAATCACGCTCATGCGTCCTTGGTGAGTGAGAACTGGACGGTGGCGTTCTAGAAAATGCCAATAAAAAAAGTTAAAAGGGCAAGCGCGATCGCCCACTCGTTGCTTGGAATCATAGGCGCACCCTTGGCAATAATTACTCATCCGCTGAATGTAGTTGGCAGACGCCGCATAGGGCTTGGTGGCCAACCGCCCGCCATCGGCGAATAAGCCCATTCCCAAGACATTGGTTTGCATCACCCAATCGTGGGCATCAATAAAGACGCTGTGGAACCAGTTTTCCACTTCTTGAGGAGACAAGCCAGTAATGAGAGCAAAGTTGGCGAGGATCATCAACCGTTGAATGTGGTGGGCATAGCCTGTGCGCTCAATTTGCTGCAGAACGTGGCGCAGACAATTCATGGCGGTGCGATCGCTCCGCCAAAAGAACGTTGGTAAGGGTTGAGTGTGCTGAAAGAAATTGTGCTGGCAGTAGTCGGCACCAAAGTAGTGATAGAGACCATACATATACTCGCGCCAACCCAAGATTTGACGAATAAACCCCTCAACGCTATTCAGGGGGAGTGAGCGTTCACGATAGGCCACCAACGCTGCATGGATCACTTCTTGGGGATGCAGAAGGCCTAAATTCAAATAGGGGGACAGCAAACTGTGCCACAGAGTCTCTTCTCCTGCCACCATGGCATCTTGGTAGGGGCCAAACTGGGGCAAGCGGTATTCAATAAAGTTTTCCAAGACTTGCAGGGCTTGGGCGCGGGTGACCCCCCAGTAAAAGGGTTCGATGTGGCCGTAGGTGTCAAAGTTCCCTTGGCGCACTGTTTCAATGACCTCTTGGGTGATCTGATCGGGAGAAAAGCGCAGTGGTGGTGGCGGTTTGAGGGGCATCGGCGGCGGTTGGCGATTTTCGGCATCGTAGTTCCACTTGCCCCCGAGGGGGGTTTTGCCGTCCATAAGAATTTGAAACCGTTGGCGACCGGCTCGGTAGAAATACTCCAAGACCAGCGTTTTGCGACCTGCGGCCCAGTCCTGAAATTCTGCTTCTGACCAGAGAAAGTGATTGTTGGGCAAGAATTTGATGGCACAGGGGAGATCGAGGGTAGCGATCAGATCGCGAAAGGGGCGATCGCTGGGTTGCATGATCCGCAGCTCATGGATTTGGTGCGCTTCAACCCACTGCTGCAGTGGGGTAGCAAAGTCGGCGGAGCTGCTCGCATAGGTCACTGGCCAACCGGCCGCTTCGAGTTCTTGGGAAAAATGCCGCATTGCTGACCAGACCAGCACTAGTTTTTGAGCATGGTAGCGGCGTTGTTTCACCCATTGGCGGGATTCAATGAGGATGACGGGCACAGGGGTTGGACAGCTTTGCAGCGCTGATTGCCCTTGCCACAGTTGATCGCCTAAAACCCAAACACCAATGGCCATCTCGACTCGGCTTGTGAAAAGGACTAAACGGAGGATAGTTTAGTACAGTCGATGTAGTTTATCTTAGTGTTCAACTGTTGCAACTCCATACGAAACTCATCATGCAAATTCGCCGGCGTCCCCCCAATCCCGCTGTGACGGTTCACAATCTCCACTACCAAGTACCGGTGGCCGATGATGCCCCCCGCAATATCCTTGAGAAAATCGTGTGGCACAAGGAACAGGAGGTGGAGCAACTGCGGGAAGTGTTGCCCCTGCCGGACTTGCAACGTCAGGTGCTCGATGCGCCACCCGTACGCTCCTTTTTCGCTGCGCTGCAAAACCCTGTCACCCAGCCAGCACTGATTGCTGAGGTCAAGAAGGCCTCTCCTAGTAAAGGCGTTATTCGCCCCAACTTTGATCCGGTGGCGATCGCCCAAGCCTATGTTGCCGCTGGCGCGACCTGTCTTTCAGTGCTGACGGACAGTGAGTTTTTTCAAGGGAGTTTTGAGTACCTCGCCCAAATTCGCCAAGCGGTGGAGGTGCCGCTGCTGTGCAAGGACTTTATCATCTACCCCTACCAGATGTTTCTGGCAAGGCTGCGGGGCGCCGATGCAGTGCTACTGATTGCCGCTATTCTCGCGGATCATGATTTGCGCTATTTCCTGCGCATTGCCCAAGGATTGGGACTGACGGCACTGGTGGAAGTACACACCGCCGAGGAGATGGAGCGGGTTTTAGGCCTTGAGGACGTACGCCTCGTGGGCATCAACAATCGCAACTTGACGGACTTTAGTGTTGATCTGGCCACCACTGAAAAGCTTTTGGCCACCTATGGGGCGCAATTGCGCGATCGCAACATCTGGGTGGTCAGTGAATCGGGCATTCATCAGCGTGCCGATGTTGAACGGGTGGCACAAGCCGGTGCCCAAGCCATTTTAGTCGGAGAATCCCTAATGCGACCCCCAGCAGAGATGGCGCACTTCAGCGAGGCGGAGCAACTCCAAGCACGGATTCAGCAGTTATTCCCAGAGTTAGCACCCTAGGTATGCCCCTGAAGGCAGTTTTGTTTGATTTCAATGGTGTCATCCTCGACGATGAGGCGATCCATGCTGCCCTCATTGAGGAGATTCTGCTGCAAGAAAATCTGCGACCCCAGCGGGGCGAGTACGACCTTTTTTGTTTGGGACGGAGCGATCGCGCCTGTTTGGATAACCTCCTCAGCCGCCGAGGACGGGCAGTGAGCCCCGCCTATCTGGATAAACTGGTGGCACAAAAGGCAGCCGCCTATCGAGCCCGCTTGGCCCGTATCGAACCGTTTCCCTTCTTTGGGGGGGCGATCGCCCTGCTGGAGAAACTCCATACCGCGCAATTGAAGATTGCCATTGTCACCGGTGCCCTGCGATCTGATGTGGACTTGGCTCTTGAGCGGGGAAACTTGACTGGCATTGTGGACTGCATTGTCAGTGCCGAAAGCGTAGAACGCGGTAAACCCTATCCCGACCCCTATCTCCGTGCCATTGAAGCCTTGCAAGCCCTAGGGGGTAATCTCACAGCCGCTGATTGTCTGGCGATCGAGGACACGTTGGTGGGGGTGCAATCCGCCCGTGAAGCCGGTGTCAAAGTGTTGGGGGTAGCGCACACCTATCCCTTCCACATGCTCCAGCGTCGCTGCCAATGGGTGCTCGACCGCCTTGATCAGTTTGACCTTGAGGAAATTGCCCCGGTGTTTGATCGCAGCGTGGCCGCCGCCTCCTCCTAAAGGTGTTTGACCTCAGCAATGAGTTGATTGAGCACTTCCTTGGCGTTGCCAAAGAGCATCAGGGTTTTATCTTTGTAGAACAACTCATTGTCAATACCGGCAAAACCCGGATTGAGGCTGCGTTTAATCACAATTGTGTGCCGTGCCCGATCCACATCGAGAATCGGCATGCCATAGATGGGGCTACCGGGGTTGGTGCGAGCGGCAGGGTTGACAACATCATTGGCGCCAATCACCAGTGCCACATCCACATTCTCAAACTCTGGATTGATGTCCTCCATATCCTTGAGTTGGGGATAGGGGACATTGGCTTCCGCAAGCAGCACATTCATGTGCCCCGGCATGCGCCCGGCAACAGGGTGAATCGCGTATTTGACATCGACACCCAGCCGCTCCAGTTGATCCGCTAGTTCTTTGACACTGTGCTGTGCTTGAGCCACCGCCATTCCATAACCGGGGACAATGACCACTGACTTGGCATAGCCGAGCATCATCGCACTTTCTTCAGGATCAATCGTGTGTACCGACTTCGCCGTGGCGTGAGCGGTCATCTCTGCATTGCCAGTGGTCGCACTGCCAAAACCACCAAAGAGGACATTGGCCAAAGAGCGATTCATGGCTTTGCACATGATTTGGGTCAGAATCAGCCCCGAAGCCCCCACCAAGGCACCAGCAATAATCAGCATACTGTTGCCAACAATAAAGCCAGCGGCACTGGCAGCCAACCCTGAGAGGGAGTTCAAGAGGGAAATCACCACCGGCATATCGGCACCGCCAATGGGCAGGACAAAGAGCACCCCCAAAATGCTGGCGATCGCCACCAAGCCCCAGAAAATCGGCAATTGACTTGGATCCAACCACACCCAGCCACTGGCCACCAAGAAAGCCACCAGCAAGCCGAGGTTAATTGCCTGCTGCAGCGGGAAAATGATCGGGGTTCCCGAAATCAATCCCTGAAGTTTACCAAAGGCAACAAGGCTACCAGTAAGGGTGACGCCACCAATCAGCACCCCCAAAATAATCGTGATCAGCGTACTGGGGGTCAGCGGCTCACCCACGGCCACAATACGGCAAAATTCACCAATGCCCACCAAGGCAGAGGCCGCCCCTCCTAAGCCATTGAGTAGCCCCACCATCTGGGGCATAGCTGTCATTGCCACTTTATAAGCAGCGATCGCGCCAATGACACTGCCCAGACCAATGGCCGCTAGGATGCCCGTATAGCTAATAATCTGGCGATCGAGGAGCGTGACCACAATCGCAATCAACATCCCCAAGGCGGCAAGGCGATTTCCTTGGCGGGCCGTCGCCGGAGACCCCAATTTTTTCAAACCGAGGATAAAGAGCGCTGCTGCGCCCAGATAGCTCAATTCTTCAATGCGTGTTAGCCAATCCATGGTTCCTACCGCTTAAACATCTGCAACATGCGATCCGTGACCAAAAAACCGCCCACCACATTAATCGTGGCTAGCACTGTCGCAATAAATCCCAAGACCACCGTTAAGGTAGTGTGCCCACTCCCCGCCATCAGAAGGGCACCAATCACGGCAATCCCCGAAATGGCATTGGAGCCAGACATGAGGGGAGTATGCAGCGTGGGGGGGACTTTGTTAATCACCTCAAAGCCAATGAAACTGGCCAGCACAAAAATAACCAGACCGACAAGAAGGGGATCTGTCATGGAACGAACCCTCTAGGGACATCTCTAAACCGTTGTTGCCAAGGTTTGGGCAGGATGCAGGAGTTGCAGTACCCGTGGGTTGCGAACCTGCCCTTCATGGGTGATACAGGCAGCATCAACAATGTCATCGCCAAAGTTCAACACCAATTCCCCCTTGGGAGTAAGGTACTTCAGGAGCGTTGAAATGTTTTTGGCATACATTTGACTGGCATGCACCGCCATTGTCGAGGGCAGATTAATCGGGCCAATAATGGTGACTCGCTGATGACAAATAGAGCGCCCCGGTTCTGTGCAGGCACAGTTGCCCCCCTGCTCAGCGGCTAGATCCACAATGACTGAACCCGGTTTCATGCTGGCCACCATCCGTTCTGTTACCAAAAGCGGAGCAGGCTTGCCGGGAATTTGGGCAGTGGTAATGACCACATCAGCACTGTGGACATGGGCAGCGATCGCCTCTTGAGTTTTGTGCTTCGCAGCCTCAGAGACCTCTTTGGCATAGCCGCCAGCAGCAACGGTATCCTCCTCAAGGTTGACTTCGACAAATTTGGCACCGAGGCTTTGCACTTCTTCCTTGACAGCTGGGCGAATATCAAAGGCTTCAACCACGGCTCCCAAACGACGCGCAGTGGCGATCGCCTGCAAACCAGCCACCCCTGCCCCAATTACAAACACCTTGGCGGGGGGAATCGTACCCGCTGCCGTCGTTAACATCGGGAAAAAGCGCGGCAAATTAGAAGCGGCCAATAACACCGCCGCATAGCCCGCCACCGCTGCTTGGGAAGACAGGGCATCCATACTCTGGGCACGACTGGTGCGGGGAATACACTCGAGGGCAAAGGCAGTAATATGCCGCTCTGCCAAGTGTTGCATCTGCCATGGATTGCCCAAGGGATTGAGAAAACTAATTAAGGTGGTGCCGGGGCGAATCCACTCCACCTCGCGATCGCGCAGCGGCGCAACCTTAAGCAGCACATCCACACCGCCCCAAACCTCTTCAATGGAGTAACCAATTTCCGCACCTGCTGCACGGTAGTCATCATCGCTGAAGTGAGCCATATCCCCTGCACCGGACTCCACACAGAGGTGATACCCCTGCTGCACCAGCTTGGCAACGACTTCGGGAATCAGGGCAACCCGTTGTTCACCCACTTCGCGTTCCTTAACGACCCCAACTTTCATAGGCACTCTTGGATAGGGTTTGCAGTCTTGACAGAACAATTCCTTGGTGTACTCATCAGGGCATTTTTATAACCGCCCGACACCGTCACAACACATTCACCTGCTGTCCTGTACTGATCCTCAAGCTACTGCGATCCCCTTGGGAATGCGAGGAAATGTCAGCATTTCATGGGGGTTCTCCACAAGTCTTATGATCCCCAGCAAACTTTGTAACAAATGTTGACAATATCATTGAGTACTTTTACTTAATTCAAGCGCTCATATCGGCCAACACAGTCCACAGCGATTTTGTCCCCGATGGTGTAAATGCCCCAGTTGGACAGCAACTCTGGTTTGACCGTTTGTAGGTATTGATCGATCGCTGGGGCAGGCTCGCAAATGTTCCAGTAGGAGCGACTCATTGCCTTATCAAAGGGATTACGTTCAAAGCAAAACTTAAAGTAGTCATGCCAAATGTCGGGATGAATCGCATTTGGGCAGCCGTGAAGTGGTTACTAAACTTGCGCTTAAGCCCATG
>FMSI01122340.1_pt1 | contig 20284 bp, 18 predicted proteins | sample 1504471 | NCBI WGS metagenome assembly FMSI01 (sample SAMEA4475357, study PRJEB15587) | soil metagenome | biome: Soil; feature: Field | place: India | collected 2015-03-11 | depth 0 m
TATTCTTCTATCCCTGAAAAATGGCCATATCCTTCTGACCTTTTCTATCCTTGAAAAGGATATATCCACATAGGCATTCTCCTCATTAGTATTACAAGCACAACTAAGGATTTCACCCTGTGGTCCTGCCACAAAACTATTCCCCCAAAATTCGATCCCACTTTTTTCGTTACAAGGGTCCTGCTCAAACCCTACCCTATTTACAGACACAACAAACACTCCATTTGCAATGGCATGAGCCCTTTGGGATATTATCCATGCTTGTAGTTGTCTCTGTTTCTCATCTTCAGGGTCATTTGGATCCCAACCGATTGCCGTAGGGTAAATGAGGATTTCAGCCCCAGCCATTGCCATCAATCTTGCCGCCTCGGGATACCATTGGTCCCAACAAACGAGCACCCCTAACTTTCCAACAGATGTTTCTATGGGTTTAAAACCGATATCCCCCGGAGTGAAGTAAAACTTTTCATAAAATCCAGGATCATCCGGAATATGCATCTTTCTGTATATCCCAGCAATACTTCCATCTTTTTCAAACACCACAGCGGTATTGTGATACACTCCTGGCATCCTTTTTTCGAACAAAGATGTGACAAGGACAATCTCCAACTCTTTTGCCAATTTAGAAAAATATTCTGTGGATGGACCAGGAATTGGCTCTGCCAAATCGAAATAATCTACAGACTCCCGCTGACAAAAATAAAGCGTATTATGCAACTCCTGTAAAACTATCAATTGCACTTCTCTCTTTGCAAGGAATCTGATATTTTCGGTAAGTTTCTGGATATTCAATTCTCTATCACTGCTATTGGCTTGCTGAACAAAACCTACCCTTATTACTCTACCCATCTAACACCCCTTCGGGATACTGCATCGTCACGCAATGTAGTGATCCATGCTGTCTTATTAAAATAGAACAATCTATAGGAACGATCTCTCTATTTTTAAAAAGATTTTTAAAAGTATCTATAGCCTCATCATCTTGAGACACATTGTAAACAGGAACCAAAACAGCATCATTTATAATCAGAAAATTAGCATAAGTTGCTGGTAACCTCTCACTATCATAGTAAATGGGCTCCGTCATAGGAAGTGGGACAAGGTTGTATGGATTACCATTTATGTCACACAATTTTTTAAGCTCTTCCTCCATCATGCTCAATTCACTGAAATGTACATCTTTCTCATCATAGCATTTCACATAGCATATTGTATGAGGATCACAAAACCTTGCCAATGTATCTATATGACTATCCGTATCATCCCCTTCAAGGTATCCATGTTCCAAAAATAGAACCCTCTCAGCCCCTAATTCTTTCTTTAGTTTATCTACTATCTGCTCTTTTGTGAGGTATTCATTACGATTGTAAGACAAAAGACACCGAGAAGTTGTCAAAATTGTCCCCAACCCATCCGACTCTATACTACCACCTTCAAGCACAAATTCTTTATGGTGTTCTAACACAACTTTACTAGAAAACACGCCTATCTCTTGTAGTTTCCTCGTGATCTGATTATCTTTGTTTGCTGGAAATTTCATCCCCCAACCATTAAATTGATAGTTGAGTATTATTGGCCGATTATCATCAAATACAGTAATTCCACCATGATCCCTCGCCCAAGTGTCATTATTCTCAATCTCACAATAAATTATTTTACTCTGATCCAAAGATTTAGTTATATGCTTGACTCTCTCTATATCTTCACAAACTATGATCAATTTTTCTCGTTTTACGATCTCCCCTGCGATATTGTAAAAACACTCATCAGCCTCATTGAGATAATCTCTCCAGTCCGTATTTTCATGTGGCCAGGTAAGCTGCACACAACTCTGTTTGTACCATTCTGCTGGTAGCATTCTCTTCATACTTTTATATTATTAAAGGAATTTTGTAATGTCAAATAAAAAGAAAGAATCTTTTATCTATTGAAAATATTATCATTTTGATATAAAATGAAAAATACGAAATAATTGGAGGAATAATGGAACACTTAATTAAATCGGTGATCGATGAAGTTTTACAAAAATTTGATGTAAAACAGATAAATTATGTGATAGAGATACCCAAAAAAACAGAAAATGGTGATTTTTCCACAAATTTAGCCTTCGTTTTGAGTAAACAATTAAAAAGAAAGCCTTCAGATATAGCAAAAGAGATAGTATCATATATCGACAAAAAAAACTTTTCAAAAGTAGAAGTTGCAGAGCCTGGATTTATAAACTTTTTTCTATCGCCATCTGTTTACCACGATTTTTTACAGATTCATCTAAATGATATTTATAGCAACATCGAAAATATTGGAAACAATAAAAAAGCAATGGTGGAATTCGTAAGTGCAAACCCTACAGGGCCTCTTCACATTGGACATGGAAGGGGGTCTGCCTATGGAGATACCGTAGCTCGACTTCTTAAAATATCTGGTTTCGATGTTTACAAGGAATACTATATAAATGACGCTGGCAATCAGATGAACAATCTTGCCTTGAGTATCTATTCGAGATACTGCGAATTGTTAGGGAAGAATTACCCATTTCCAGCAGATGGCTATAGAGGCGACTATATAGTTGATATAGCAAAAGAGATCGTTGAGAACTACAAAGATACCCTTCTCAATGATGAGGAAAAAGGTATTAAAACCTGTTTTGATATTGGCGTTAAATCTATTTTAGACGGTATAGAACAGGATCTAAGAGATTTTAGAGTTACTTTTGACAACTGGTTCAGCGAAAAATCCCTCTACGACTCTGGCGATGTGGAAAAAACTGTCCAAACACTCATTAACAACGGTTTTGCCTACGAAAAAGATGGTGCTTTGTGGTTTAAATCTGAGCAATTTGGAGACGATAAGGATAGAGTAATTAAAAGAAGTACAGGAGAATACACATATTTTGCATCGGATATTGCATATCATAAAAATAAGTACGATAGAGGTTTCGAGTTTCTGGTGAATGTCTGGGGAGCAGACCATCATGGTTATGTGAATAGATTAAAAAATGGTGTAAAAGCTCTCGGCATCGACACAGAAAATTTAAAAATTCAATTAATACAGATGGTTAGCCTCATAAAAGGTGGAGAGAGGATTTCCATGTCCACGAGGGCTGGGGAATTCATAACTCTTAGATGGCTCTTAGATGAGGTAGGCTCTGATGCGGCAAGATATTTCTATCTCATGAGAGATATAAACTCACAATTCGACTTTGATATAGACTTAGCAAAAAGTAAAAGCAACGACAACCCCGTATACTACATTCAATATGCCCATGCCCGAGTATGTAGTCTGAAGAGAAACGCTGAAGAGAAAGGTATAAAATATTCCATAAATCAAGACCTTGATAATCTCACACTCTCTTCAGAAATAGAACTAATAAAGAAGATATACGACTTCAAAAATGTGATCAAAACAGCAACAATAAACTTAGAACCTCACAGAATTTGCTACTATTTACAAGAATTATCGGGAATGTTTCATAATTACTACTACAACACTACAATTATTGACGAAAATGATATAAAAATGACCAATGCAAGATTATCCCTTGCTGAAGCAGTAGCAAAAACCATCAGTTTGGGACTTGAAATTTTAGGTGTATCAGCACCTGAAAGGATGTAGGGGGTTTCAATGAAAGATTCTGGAAAGATTAGAGAAAAAGATTCCAAAGGTGATGTAAAGATAATATTCATAATTGGCGCTGTATTTTTAGTTGCCTTTGGACTTATAGTATATGGTATCGTGAAACTTACAAACCAATATTTCTCCCTCAAAGAGCAGCTCTCTGAAAAGAAAGCTATAGAATCATCCCAAACAACTACCCCTGATAATGGCAAAAAGATAACCATGAATTCCGATAATATAAAGGTAGAAGAACTTAAAAAATCTGCAAATGAAGCTATCTCTGACAATAAACCTTCAAAGTACGCTGTTGAAGAGAAAAAAGCAGAACCTAAAACTGAAACTAAAACCGAACCCAAAATAGAACAAAAACCACCTCAACCAACAGAACAAAAGGTAGAACAGAAACCTGAACCCAAAAAACCACTCGAAGAAAAAGGGAAGGTTGTAATAGATGCAGATAAAAATGTAGTAAAAAAAGAGGAAGCTAAACCAATTCAACCCAAAAAAGAAACCCCAGACAACAAAACAGTAGCAAAATCTGAAGAAAAACCAAAACCACAACCAAAAGAAACTGAGACTAAAACAGCTGTAAAAGAAAAACCAAAAGAACAAAAACAGGATAAAAAAGAGAATGGCAAAAAAGAGGAACCTAACAAAAAGCAGGATTTAGCAAAGAAAGAAGAGCACAAAAAAGAAGCTGAGGTCTCCCCAAAAGGATCTGGAGGTAATTATTCTCTACAACTTATGGCATTCAAAGATGAAGATCATACAAAAAAAGAGGCAGAAAAACTTAAAAGTAAGTTAAAAGATGTCTATGTCGTAAAGGCTGATTTAGGAGAAAAGGGTATCTGGTACAGGATAAGATATGGTAAGAATCTCTCCAAAGAAGAAGCTCTAAAATTGAAAGAAAAACTTCAGAAAGAACATGGTATAAATGCAATTTTAGCAACAAACTAAGCTTGTTATAGGTGTAAATTATGGAGTATTTTAAACTTTTTTATATTCCTGTTTCAGTTTTTGTTATCTCCTTTATTGTGCTTTTAATAATTAGAAAAAGTTTACTAAAACTATTCAACAAACTTACAAGCAAAACAGAAACCAAACTTGATGACATTATACTATCTGCAATTAGAAAACCATCTCTTCTATGGATATTTGCACTCTCCATAGATATCGCAATAAATTTTTCCAAAATACCAACACAATACTCCAACAATTTAAGCAAGATTATTCATATTATTATAATTATATCAATAACTTTTGTTGCAGGAAATTTAGCTGGCAAGGTTTTTAATCAATCATTGAGAGAAACCTCTGTACCGATACCCAACACTGGTTTATTGCAGGCAATAATAAAAATTTCCATATACATAGTAGGAATACTGATTGCTTTAAACTATTTAGGGATTTCAATAACCCCAATAATAACCGCATTAGGTGTGGGTGGTCTTGCAGTTGCCCTTGCTCTTAAAGATACCCTTGCAAACCTATTCTCAGGTATTCACATACTCGTGGAAAAAGCGATAAAAGTTGGAGATTACATCAGAATGGATAATGGTATCGAGGGGTTTGTAGAAGATATCACATGGAGAACTACAAGGATAAAAACAATTCAAAATAATTTTGTAATAGTACCAAACGAGAAATTAGTTCAGAGTATAGTTACAAACTTCGATCTAAACGATAGAAAGCTCGCTGTACCAATAAAAATAAGTGTTAGTTATGAATCAGATATTGATAAAGTTGAAAAAGTATTGCTCGAAACAGCTAAAACTCTAATAGGTAAAGTGGAAGGATTACTTGCAGATCCAGAACCTGTGGTTAGGTTCAACCCTGGATTTGCCGATAGCTCCCTCGATTTCACACTTATCTGCTATGCTTCAGATTTTAAGTACAATTTCCTTATCCAAAGTGAAGTAAGAAAAGCAGTATTTAAAAAATTCAGAGAAGAGAAGATCGAAATTCCATTCCCACAAAGAGTGGTCCATATGAGACAGAAATAAAAACCTGGAGTGCAGCCACTCCAGGCTTTGTATTTATATCATCTAACGCTTCAAATTCAAAAGCTCCTGTAGCATCTCATCACTTGTAGTAATCACCCTCGAGTTTGTCTGATAACCTCTTTGAACTGTGATCATTGTTACAAATTCCTGAGCAATATCAACATTGGAGTTTTCTACTACACCAGACTGTACAATTCCTCTACCACCCTGTCCAGCAACTCCTATTGCAGCCAATCCAGAGTTTGGTGTTTCAGCGAAAAGTGATCCTCCTACTCTTGCCAAACCTTCCTGGTTAGTGAATATCGCTATAGCAATCTGACCCAATTTTTTGATCTGTCCATTATCATAAGAACCTATAATTTCTCCAATGTCATTAATATTTATCCTATCCAAGTCTCCCCTTGTGTAGCCATCCTGTTCGGAGTATGTAATAGTTGAAGGATCAGAAGAAAGAGTCATACCGTTGAAGGTATTTGGATCACCCAAGAACAACCTTATAGGTGAAGTAGTGGCGGTACCGTTTGTAGTGTTTATCAAAAACTTAAGATCTGAGATGGGAGTTTTTGGGTAATCTTCAAAGTTATAAATCGCATTCAGCGAACCATTATCGTTAAACTGTATCATAACAGAATAACTACCATCAGGATTCTTGGTTCCTTGATCTATGAATACACTTTCACCAGGATTTGATACAGAAATTGTCATTTTCCACAGATTCTTCTTTTCATCGTACAATTCAAACTTGTAATTTACTACATGGGAGTTACCCTGTTTATCGTAAATAGTCTGGCTAGTTATTAATTCTCCGCCTGTGGCTTTTTGAAGGTACCGTGGTTGTAAGTATTTCTCAAAAGTAACATTATCATCTGGACCATTCTTGCTTGAAAGTTTTAGTAAATCTATATTGTTATTTTTACCTTTTTCACTTTGAACAATAATCTTTCCATTCTCCAATTTCACAAATCCATCCAAAGCGTTATCTTTAGGATCTCTGTTGCCCATTAAGAAACCCTCTAATTTTATCAACATACTTTCAAGAGTATCAGAACCATTAACAATTGGACTTACATTAGAAATCTGTTGACCATTTATCACACCAGAAAATTCAACAGTACCATTTGCCGAACTAACACCTAAATCGTTACCTGTCATATCGTAAAGATCTGAAACTTTGTCATAATTGTTAGCGTATCTCAGGAAATCTGGCCCACCTGAAGAAGTAACAACTGCAGTAGAAACACCAAGTGTATCAAACAGATCGAAACTCGTTTCAAATACATCACCAGAATATGCTTTTTCAACAGAAAATGCTGTAATTTTATAAGATGCTCCAGCGGTAATAGAAACATTTGGATTAACATACTCTACTTTTCCAGTATTTTCATTATATAATGCAGTAAATCCATTGGAAACATTCGTTCTTATAGAATCCTGAATCTCACTTACAAATCCTTGGATTGTATCGAAATCAGTTCCATACACAACCTCTCTGATATAATATACCTCCTTTGTTGTATTTGTTTTATTAGGAGTATATTTATCATCCAGTTCGTTGAATAAGGTATTTAAATAATTATTCGATGAACTAAAATCGATTGAAAAAGTAGCAGTATTAGATTTCAGTTGAAACTTTCCATCACTGTAACTAAAAACAGCTCCAGCAGGTAAATTACTTTGAACAAAGTTAACTATATCACCAATTGAAGAATTTGAATTAACCGTATAGGTAAGGGGAGGTAAAACTCCATTAATTGTAATATTTATAGTATCCCCAGCTACCACATTCATATACTGATCATAGTTATTAAACAAAGTGTTTAGTTTTGTTAACTCTGTAGCATGAGCCTTTATTTTAACCTTCTCTCCATTCTGGATATCCATCTTCTGACCGTTTTTACCCATTAGATTCTCTATTTTCAATCTGTCATCTCCGTAGGTTGAATTTAGAGTAGGTTTTGGTACTGCTGTTAAAGCAAGAAATTCAAGTTTTGATGGTGTAGCATTAGTACTAAGGTTTCCAGCTATCTTAGCCTCTGATGTCTCTTTTGGTGCAAATGTTTTGTAATCAACTGATAGTCTGATACTTTCAAGTTCTGTATTCAATTCATTTGTTTTAAGATTTGTCATCCAACCCTGTACTCTAAAACCTTGAGGATTAACAAGATAACCTTCTCTATCAAAAGCAAAATTACCCGCTCTTGTAAAATACCTTTCACCCTCATTTTCACCTTGAACAACAAAGAAACCTCTACCATCTATCGCCAAATCTGTGGTTACTCCAGTATTTTGGAAAGTCCCTTGAAGAAATATGTTATCAACGGATGCCACATTTGTTCCTAAACCAACTTGTAATGGGTTAATACCACCGATATTCCCTGTAGGTGCTTTACCTATGGAAACAGTTTGACTTATTAGATCCTTAAAAGTAAGTCTACTCGCTTTATAACCCACTGTATTAACATTCGATACATTATTTCCCAAAACATCCATTGCCTTTTGATGTTGTTGTAAACCGCTTACTGCTGAATATAATGATCTTAACATAACTACCTCCTATTAAACTAATTCTCAAAAACTTCTTTCACAGTATCCGCACTCACAGGTGAACCGTTTACATTAAACATAAGTTTTCCATCCTTTACGGTCACACCCATGACTTTACCCGAAGAAACTTGTATTGCGGATACCTCATTTCCAGATTTATCCTTTGCCTTCAAGGTATATGTGTAGTATCCGTCTGGCAATTGACTTCCATCTATCCCTTTACCATTCCAAGGGATAGTATTAAGACCTGCATCTAAGTTTTCGAATTCACCAGTAGCAACCACTGCTCCATTGCTGTTGTAAATATTAATAGACACCTTTTCAGCAGAGTTATCCAAGTAGAATTTTATGTTAGCCATCCCATCCTTGAGAGCAAAACTATCACCATTATATGATACATTTTTCCCTATGAACGAAGCACCGCTTAGAAGTTGGCTTTCTACTGAAGTAGTGCTCTGTTTCTCTATCAATTTGGCTATATTTATCAACTGTTCCAGCGATGACATCTGCGTTGTCTGAGCAATGAACTCATTATTGTTCATTGGGTTTAATGGATCCTGATTTTTTAGCTGTGTCACCATGAGGTTTAAAAAATCATTCTTATCCAATTCCTTTTTAGCTTCCCTTGGCTTTGTAGTTAGCATAGCAGCGGTACTGCCGTATCTTTCAATAGTTGACAACATAACTCACCTCACGCATAAAGACCATTTACCTGTTTATTCTCAACTTCATCCTCAATTACAGCACCACCAAATTTGAAACCACCTTTCCCTTCCTTCTCAGGTTGCTTACCCTTATCCTCATTTGCCATCATGAAGCTGAATTCCATATTATCTATGTGAATCCCCTTGCTCTGAAGCTGATTCCTCATTTGCTCTAAGTTATTTGCTAAGAGGAACCTTGCTTGTTCATTATCGGTAAATATTTTTGCATTGATCTTACCACCTGTTTCCACAAGCTGAATCTCTAATTTACCTAAATTCTCTGGATGAAGTTGAACCGTAAGTTTCTTCACACCTTGTGATTTTGCCATTTCAATGGTGTCCACTATCTTTATAATATCCTTCACATCTTTTATTTCTATATGTTTTACATCAACCTTTTCGGTATTGACAGATTGTTTCCCAACCATTTCAACCTGTTTATCAAAGTTGTTATTTGTAAATTGCTGTTCTGTATCAGTATCCCCTTCATTCTCAACCTTAGAGATAAGTATCAACTCATTATCAGAAGCTATTTCAGATGAAAGATCTTTTAACTCTACTTTTCCATCCTTTCCTACATCTAAAGTGTCCTTAAATGTCTTAAATTTCAAAAACTCTTCAGAGACATTGTTTTGTACTGTAAACTTCACATCTCCAGAATCCAATTTGTCCACTATCTTATCAAACAATTCCAATTTAAAAAGATCGCTCTTCGTCTTGCTCATGTTGTTTGTCAAAGTTTCTTTAATATCCACAAGCAGTTGTTTTAGCTGTTTCCTGTCCATCCGTTCCGTATTAAAAGTAAACTCGATTTTCATTTTGATATTTTTAAACTCATCAGTCGTTTGTGTGGTTGGATCTAAATGGGAATTTTTTTGCTGTTCTATAAAACTCATCAACATTGCAACTATATTTTTTAGTTCCTCTTCTGTAATCTCCTCATCTTCAAGGATTGCTTCAATTTTCTGATTAATCTCATCAGAAGTAATCTTTTCACTTTTCACACTCAAAGCGGTTTCTTTCTTGTTAGAAATCTCATTATTAATCTTTTTTTGTGATTCTCCTACTTCGTTTGTCTTAGATTGAATGATATTTTTACCCAAGGTAGCTTTTGCAGATACAGAACCAAAGACATCCTTAAAATTTATACCCTTTTTATCTTGACCCTTATTAGTAAAAAGTTCCATATTAGGCAGAAACTCCTCTGATTGTTTCAGTGGGATAAAATTTATCATATTACACCTCCGTTAACCTTTTAGAGAAAGAGTTATGCCAGATTTTGGAGGAAATTTTTTCCTATACTAAGAAAGGAAATTCTTCTTGATATGTTCAGCAGTGATTATTGATGGATTTTTATCTTTGAAAAGACTTTGTAGTTGCAATATTTTTTCTATATATATATTTCTTTCAGATAAGATCCTCTCTGTCCAAGTAATGAGGTTATTTGAATTAAAATCTTTATTCAACAGTTCTGGGAAGATATTTTCATCGAGAACGATATTGGGCAAACCTATTCTTTTTACTTTAACAATATATCTCCCAACAAACTCAGTAAAAGGTGGAACCTTGTAAACAATAATAGGCGGAGTCCCCAAAAAAGCTGATTCTAAAGAAGCTGTTCCAGAGCAACACCATAAGATATCAGAATATTTCATGACATCGTAATTAAACCCTTTGACTATTTTTACTTCACTTTTAATCCCCTGTAATAAATCATCATCAACAGACCCTGCCTGAGCTAAAATAAAATTGTATTTATCTGACATTTCTTTTATCGCTTCTAAGAAAATAGGAATCGTGTTTAAAACCTCTTTTTTTCTACTCCCAGGTAGAAGCCCGATTGTCAATTTATTATCATCCAAACCAAAACTCGAATTGAACAAACTTTTCGATTCTAATTTTACTTTTATGTTGTCAATTATCGGATTACCCACATATAGAGCATTTACCCCCTCTTTCTTAAAAATCTCCTCTTCAAATGGAAGAATACAGTAAAGAAAATCTATACACTTTCTCATTTTGTAAACCCTCGAATAGTGCCATGCCCAAACCTGAGGAGCTATATAATACAGCACCTTAAAACCTTTCGATTTTGCAAATTCAGCAAATCTGAGGTTGAAGCCAGGATAATCAACAAGAATTACAATATCTGGATTTACTTCGATCAGTTTCTGCTTGAGTATTTTAAACATTTTAAAGATAAATGGTAATTTTTCAACAACCTCATTGAGTCCGATGATAGTCATTTGAGAAATATCGAAATACTGCTCCTGACCTAATTCTTTTAGACGATGCCCCCCTGTCCCATACAAAGAGAAATCCGCCAGCTTTCTAAGCTGACGGATCATATTCGAGGCATGTATATCCCCCGACTCTTCTCCAGCAATAAGGAAGATCTTGGTCATTGATTCTGAATTCTCGGCGTGATAAATACCAACAACTCTCTTTTTGTTCTTTTTTCAGTAGTATTTTTAAATAACCAACCCAATACAGGGATCTTACCCAAACCTGGAACTTCATTTCTTATTTGATTCTGCTCATCTTCAAATATACCACCGATCACGGTTGTTTCTCCGTTTGCTAAAAGGACTTGAGTCTTAGCCTTCTTCTCTTGAGTTTCTGCCGTAGATCCAGATACAGCACCCAAAGAACTCTTTTCTACCTCAATCTCCATAAATATCATATTATTAGCTGTTATATGCGGCTTCACTTTTAGTTTAATTCCAACATCTATGGTCTGCGACTGAGTGTTATCTCCAGAAGGAACAATTATAGCTTTACCACCACTTTTTATTTCTGCCTCTTGGTTATCCAATGTAGTTATTTTTGGGCTTGATATAGTTTTAGCTTTGTTCCTTGTTTCCATCGCAGATATCGCTAAATCTAAATTAAAAGTATTCGAGATATTTCCCAATGTTAATGCTAAAGCACCAGTAGGAGTTCCAACTGGCAAGTTAACCATATAACCACCAGCAGCTCCGGTGATTCCTATGGAATTCGGGAAATTAATTGAAGTCCTATTAATATTAGTATTCGCACCCCATTTTATTCCATAAGCCAAATCATTGGTATCTGTTACCTCCACAATCCTTGCCTCGATTGTCACCTGCGGAGTAGGTTTATCGACCTCTTTCAGCACAGATTTGACTTTAGCAATGGAGTCTTTTGTATCCGTTACAACAAAACTATTGGATTTCGACTCCACCTGCACCTTACCTCTTGGAGAAAGGACACCTTTGACCACTGCATCGAAATCCGACGCTTTGTAGTAATTTACTGGTATGATCTCAGTGAATAATGGCTCGGTTTTCTTCTCCTCTTCCACTATCTTTTGCAATTTAGCCTTTTCAGCCATTATCTCGTCCTGTCTCGTTTTGGAGATTACCCAAACTACATTGTCCTCTTCCACCTCTACGAGATTGTTTTCTCTATAAATTGCAGCAAGAGCAGTTTTGTAATGAACATCCTTCACAAATAGAGAAGTTTTCCCCTGTACCTCTTTTCCAAAAATAATATTTTTATTCCGTCCAAAATAGATCAGCTTTATCGCTTCCTTCACATCCATATCTTTGATACTCAAAGATATTAGATCTGACACATCAACTTTCCCTTTTGGAGTAGCTTTCTGCTCCAAATCTGTGGTTTTCGTAAATTTATCGGTACTGCTATAAACAATCACACTACCCTTCTCATCCTCCACTTTAGAGAAAACATCACCATTAGGCACAAACACTATAGCGGGTTTACCCTGCACCTTGCCAACTTTTACATACTTTATAGGAGCCCCATCAAAAAACATCACTGGGGATACATCCCTTGCAAACCTAACATCCTCATCAAATATCAATACTAAGTTGCCTTCAATCACTTTTTTCTCATACTTCAACTTACCTGTTGTCGAAATACTAAGACCCTGAACTTTTCCAACTATTCTTGAATCTATCTTATTGATAAATCGATAGCTACCTGCAAGTTTCTCCCTGTTTGAACTAATCAGATATTTGCCATCTTTGTACCCTATGTAAATATCAACAGGTTTATCAACGGTTATTACCAATCTGACTTTCTGAGGAAATAGCGAACTTGTCAACTTTATATCTTTCACCAAACCCACACCAGGATAAACGGTCTTATCACCAACAAGTTTCACATCATAGAAATCTATGTAAAAAGCATCATTGCTTATCGTCCCATAGTCTATTTTAGAAACTCCATCAGAATTCACTGTCAATAACAATTCATTTGCTTTGGATAGATTTTCTATATCCGAAATAAAGGTTGCTGGTCTTATGTTTAATATCTCTATATTTTCCAGCCAACTGCTACTTTTTAGTACTGTTTTAACATCTGCCTTGTCCAACTTAAAATTTACCTTTATACCATCAGCATTTGTGCCATAAGAGTAATCGACATCATCTTTTAAGAGAAGGGTAATCACCACCTGCTCTTGCCTTGGCACAATTGAAACTCTTTCTACTAAATCGTCGCTGTAATTAAATTTGAGAGCCTCAGCGTCAACATTAATATCAGGAATTATAATCGTCATACTGTAGGGATTTTTCCCATAATAAACGGCAACATCTTTGGGGTTGTTGATCTTTAAGTTCAATTCATATTTTTTATCCTGTTTTGAAATATCGACTTTCGTCAGCATAGATTTAGACATAACCTGCATCTGCTCATCAAGCAACACAGATTTCTTCTCTGCACATCCAACGATAATAAATAACAACAATCCTATGTATAAAAATGTTTTCTTCATAATTTACCTCCCTCAGTTATTGCTACATCTTTTATTACTGCTCTTACATGACCAAATATATCTTTTTCCATCTGCCTGATCCTCAAATTTTTATCACTTATATCTACTATTATCCCATCATTTAAACCTATTTTATCACCAACTTTTACATAAAATGTCTGACCTGAAATCTCCACCACTCCCACATTTCCAACTTTGCTGTTCAAAACACCCACAAGTTTTATCTGATCAAGGGATGCGCTTCTTAAAGGATTTTCGTTGAACTGATTTGCCAAATTCTCCTTGTAAACCTCCACTACCGAACGGAATGGATCTTTCTTTGGTTTATATTTCAAAGGTTCACCTTTTTGTCTGAATAGCTCTTTTAGTTCATCTTCCTGCTTTAACAGCTCCTGAACATCAACCTTCACGGGATTATCTTTTTTCACAACAGGTTTTATCTCCTGTTTTGGTGGCTCTTCGTTACAACCGAATAAAAATGCCAAAATTACTAACAAGGCAACCCTTTTCATTTTTTATCTCCAACTGTCTTCTTACTACTATTATCTTCTACCTTGCCTTGAGCCTGCTTAAACATGTAAGAATTCATCGACATACTTACAGAAACTACTACCTTTCCATCAGGGTCCTTTCTCGGTGTTATCGTAAAGCTATTAAGATTGATAACTCGATTTATAAAGCTAATGCTATGAAGGAAATTTACAAACTCTAAATAGCCACCCTCAATATTCATATTAAAATTAACTTTAGCATGAAAATCATCTATAGATGTTTCGTTTGTCGGTTGAAATAGAGTGACCTTCAAACCATTTTTTTCAGCTATATCAACTAATTGATCATATATGAGGTTATAACTTTTTTCATTTGGAAGAATCTCAAGGAGCATCGAAAATTGTCTATCTAAGATCTCTACCTCTTTTTTAAACTGTTCATAGTTCTGTACTTTTGGTTTTATTCTCTCTATTTCGCCAGTCAATCTCTCATGCTCTTTTTTAGTTTTCTCCAATTCCTCTTGAAGAGGTGTATAAAACATAAAATAGTAAAGTGCTCCAATCAAAACCACAACAACAACATAGGCAATGAGTCTATAAAGCCTATTTATACTTGTAAGTTTAGCAGTAATCGCAGCCATATCAACCACCTAAATTGACATTAGCCGTTATGCTAAAGTCATTTATATCGATCTTATCAACATTACCCTTCTTGACAACCTTGAGTTCGATATTGGAAAACATCTTAGTTTTGTAAAGGTTCATTATAAACTCATTAACAGAAGAGCTTCTCAGAGATGTAACATTCATAGTAATCGTAGTTCCATTGTAATTGAGGTTACCCACCCATACATCATCAGGAAGAGATTTTTCGATGTTTATAAAAATAGGAGCATACCCCTTTTGACCCTTTTTAAGATTTTTTACAATATCTATCTTCTTCTGCAATTCCTGTTTTTTCTTTTCAAAGGCATCTATCTCCCTCTTTATCTTGTTCAACCTATTCAATTCTGACTGAAGCACAGTTATCTGATCCTTGTAATGGGAGATCTGAGAAAGCATCGAGGTATGAATATTAAATATTACCACCCCAACGACCACCAAAACTATAAAAAATGCACCTATCTCAAAATAGATAGGATCCAATTTCTTCCTTTTTTTGACACCTAACAGGTTAACCTTTATCATCTGTCATTCACCTTTCTTAGGGCTAAGCCTAAGGCTGTATTGAACAAATAAGGATTACTTGTTAGCAATTCAAAGTCGGTAATTCCGCTGATATCTATATTAAGAAATGGATTAAAATCGTTTACCTCTATCTCAGTTGTTCTTTGTATTGAGGCTTTTAGATCGAATAGTTTTGACAACCCACCACAAACATATATCCTCGATGTGTTGTACCTACTGTTGCTGTAAAAAAGATCGATGGAATGCTTTATTTCATAACTGATCTGTGTGTTAAACTCACTGATGGATCTTTGAAGATCCTCATTGAACTCCACTGCCTCGCTATCCATTATCATAACCTTGGCATCATCATAGGTAAGCCCAAGTTTCCTCTGAACCAATTCGATGCAATCTTTGCCCCCAATAGAGATCTCCCTCGAAAACTCATAAAACCCATCTTTGACAAAAACTATCAAAGAAGATGAGTGCCCCAAGTTGATAATAGCCGTAATACCTGGCAAAGCTCCATAGCATACTTCAAAACAGTTTGTAAGGGCAAATACTTCGAGATCAACAACAGAAACTTTCAATTTTGACCCAGAAATGATGGAAACCATGCTTGTAATAAGATCCTTTCTTGCAACTGCTAATATAACATCTGTCATACTATTTTCAGGATTGCTCTCCACCACTGAGTAATCTATATTTACATCCTCAATATCCATCTGAATAAACTGCTGAGCCTGATACCTAAACTCCTCTTCGAGCAGTGATGCTTCTACCCCGGGAACATGCACCCTCTTGGCTATGACAGCATTCCCTTTAAGAGCTATTGCAGCCTTATTACCATCAACCTTTCTTTCCTTTACTATTTCATTTATGGAATTTACAATTTCAGCCATGTCAACAATCGAACCTTCAGAAATTACATCCCTCGGCAGCTCTTTATAACCGATATTTTTCAAAATATATCCAGATTTCCCATCCTCCAAGACAATTACCTTGATTGCATTGGACCCTATATCTAATCCCACCAAGTTCTTCGATTTACCAAACATATCATAGCTCCAAGATTACTTTTTATTCCGAAGAAAAAATCTCCCTAAAAAAACAGCTGTATTCACCTGTATGACAAGCAACACCATTCTGTCTAATTAAGTATAGCAGACAATCTTCATCACAATCAATCAATATTTTAACTATTTTTTGTATATTACCTGATGTCTCCCCTTTTTTCCAAAGAGACTTTCTACTTCTCGAAAAGTAATGAGCAAACCCTGTTTCTATGCTGAGTCTTACCGCTTCTTCATTGGCATAAGCCTGCATAAGCACTTCCTTAGTATCGACATCCTGCACAACCACAGGAATCAATCCACCGATCTTTTCCCAATTTATCAAATTAGAATCAAGCTTATCCATAACTACATATTAACAATATTTTTTTAAAATGCAACATTTTTTTATTTTCCATAATATTTTGTCAAATAACTCAAAACTTCTTTCTCTTCTCTTTCAGTGATCTTCAAGCCCCTCACCTTCATTCCATGAATAACCCTTCTCCACTCTTCATAATCCCTATGCTTATTCAGTGCGACCTCTATAGAATGGCATAACCCACATTTATGTTTTATAAGTTCGAACTCTTTATCATAAGGTTTGCTACACCCATTCATCACAAACACCCATACGATATTAACATATACGAGGCAAAATCTCACCCAACGGCATTTCAACATATCTTTTTCCACCAATAGACGTATTAAGTATCACTTTATTCTTTTCTATAACACTTCCAACAACATTGGCATTTTGCCCATATTTATTGCTTCTAATCAGTTCTAATGCTTCATCAGCATAATCTTTATCCACTATCAATACCGCCACACCCTCGTTGGCTATGTGCAACGGATCATACCCAAAAAACTCACAGTAATACCTCACAGTATCTTTTATGAATATTTTATCTTCTTCGATTTCAAAACCTAATCCCGACATCGATGCAATTTCATTCAGTACTGCGGCAACCCCTCCTCTTGTAGCATCTCTTGCAAAATGTATCTTACTGTAATCGAGTTCTTTCATAACTCCGTAAAGTGAACAACAATCACTCTCTAAATTCGACTCAATCCCTTCCCTTGCCATCATCACAGATATACCATGTCTACCAATATCAGAGGTAAATATAACCCTATCTCCTTTTTTTATACTACTATAATCGTTTAATTTCTTCAGAACTTTACCTATACCTGATGTATTTATAAATATCTGACCCTTCTCATTGTATGGAATTACTTTTGTATCACCACAGATGATCTTTGCTCCAACCTCTTCTGTTGCTTCCTTTATAGATTCAATGATCTTCTCTAACTTGTTTATGCTATACCCTTCCGAAATAATAAAAGACAACGACAAATACATTGGTACAGCACCACTTACAGCCAAATCGTTGCAAGTACCATACACAGCCAACTTCCCTATATCCCCTCCATTGAAAAACTCCGGTTCCACAACAAATGAATCTGTTGTAAAAGCAAGATCACCCTGCATACTAAAGTATGAGGAATCACCTAATAAATTTAACATCTCGTTTCCTAACTTGTTTAGGATTACGTTCTTAAGAAATTTTTGAAATTCTCTCCCTCCACCACCAACTGATAGTGTAATAATATCACTCATCATCATCTCCAAATATGAAATATGCAGCACATGTCCCTTCACTTGAAACCATACACGGACCATAAGGATTTTCAGAGGTACAAACTGTACCAAAAAGAGGGCAATCCTTTGGTTTTATATACCCCTTTAAAACCTCTCCACACCTACAGCCTTCTCTTTCACTGTATTCGTAAGAGGTTAGATTGTACCTTTTAAAGGCATCGTAATCAGCATACTCATCTTTTATTTTCAACCCCGAACCTTTGATTCCCCCTATACCACGCCAAACCGCATCAGATTCTTCAAAAACAGTATCCATCAATCCATAAGCCTTTAAATTTTTCATCCCAGATACAACTCGTTTATAACTATTTACTACATCATATTGTCCACTATTCACTTGCCTTACTATTTCTAAGACACCCTGCAAAATCTCAACAGGTTCAAACCCCGATATCGCTACAGCTCTATTTCTTTCAATAATCGGTTTATACAATTCCTCACCTGTAACAGTACTTACATGTCCAGGTGCGATAAATCCGTCTATCGATAATTTTTTATCATCCAATAATAACTGCAATACATTAGGCATCGTTTTATTAAAAAGAAGCACTGATAAATTTTTGATACCTCTGCTTTTAGCTTCTTTGATTAGATATGCAGTTTGCGGTGTTGTAGTCTCAAATCCTATACTCACGAAAACAATTTCATCATCATTTTTCTCACACATCTTCAAAATTTCAAGAACAGATCCTACAATCGCTATCTTCTTACCTTTCCCCCGAAGATAAGACAAGCTCTCCCCATTACTACCAGGAACCTTCATCAAATCACCGTAAACTGCAACGGTTATATCGAATCTTTCTAGTAAATCAAATACAAGATCGATTTCCCCTTGAGATGTAACACACACAGGGCAACCGGGACCTGAAATCAATTTTATATTCTTAGGAAGAAGTTTTCTTAATCCATGCTTGGATATGGAAACTGTATGAGTACCACATATCTCCATTATTGTGTAATTTTTACCTGCTAAAATTTCCTTCTCAATCTGTCTTAAAAGTATATTTACATTTTCTTTATCTCTAAGACTCTTCATCAAGTTCATTAGCATACTCCAGCAGAGTCTTTAGAGTCTCTTCCGCCTCTTTTTCATCCATTTTCGCAATAGCAAAACCAACATGTACCATTACATAATCACCAATAGCAACCTCATCAGGCAGCATCGCCAAACTTACTTCCCTTTTTGTACCAGCAATATCAACAATAGCTGTAAGCTCATCCATCTCAATAATCTTTCCAGGAAAGCCTAAACACATAAAAACTCCTTTTATTTGTTCAATGTTCACCGAGCACCTAACTTATGTGTTTCAAAACAGATAGTAATACCCAAATACTATATAAATTTAATAGCACTACAAAGCCATTTAGGTGCTCTGGTTGAATGTTAGTATTCAATCCTGTATCGATTTTTACATTATAAAATAGAATTTATCAATCGAAATTATCTAAATATGATAAGAAAAAAGGGGCTCAACGCCCCTTTTATTATTTATGACAGGTTGTACAACTTGTGCCGTTCTTGACTTTGTTCTCTTTATGACATGGGAAGCACAGTTCGTTGTGGAAACTGTTATTTGTTCCATCGAGTTTTGTGATCTTCACTTTCAATGTACCTTCATCTGGCTTCTCATGACACTTTGCACACTCAAACATCTCTGCGTGCTTTTTGTGGGCAAAAACTACAGGTTTTTTCGTAGCATTAATCTTATACTTCTCAGCCAAATTGATGGTTTCTGGTGCTATATCCATCAACTCTTTTGGATTGTTCGCTTTGAATACTTTTGGAGCAGCCTCCTCTTTAGCAGCTGCTGCTTCGGCCTTGCCAGCAGCTTTTCCAGCAGAAACCTTTTCAGTTTTTGGTTCTTCGTAGTTCTTTATCTTATCCACCATTTGATTAGCGGCGTCGAAGATATTGTTGAAATAGTCTGGGTTATGTATACCCTTCGAACCATCTCTTTCAAGTACTCTAACCATGAGATTAAACTGGTTGTAAAGTGCAAGCTGGCCAGGTTCCATTGTTGTTCTATGAGATGCAAGTTCATCTCTTACCTTCTGAATTGCTGCTAACTTAGCATTAAACTCTTTCTGAGTGTCTATCATCATCTGAGCATAGCTTGCATCATGACAACTCACACATGAATCTGTGTTGGGTTTAGAAAATGCACTCTTATGGCAATCGCTGCACTGAAGGTCAGCCATGTACCACTTAACTTCATCAACACCCTTGAGTGTAGTGCCAAGCTGATTGGACTTCTGTAGAGTATGGCATGCTTGACAATC
>FMSI01003776.1_pt1 | contig 20273 bp, 18 predicted proteins | sample 1504471 | NCBI WGS metagenome assembly FMSI01 (sample SAMEA4475357, study PRJEB15587) | soil metagenome | biome: Soil; feature: Field | place: India | collected 2015-03-11 | depth 0 m
TTTTCAGGCGACATGCACATCCACGACCTAGGCGTTTTAGGACCGTATTGCGTAGGCTGGGACATAAAGGATTTACTGCTTTCAGGCTTCGGCGGTGTGCCGGGCAAAATTGAAAGCGTACCAGCAAAACACTTCAGAACAGCCCTAGGCCAAGTGGTCAACTTCTTCTACACGCTTCAAGGCGAAGCAGCAGGAGCCCAAGCTTTCTCAAACTTCGACACTTACTTGGCGCCTTTTATACGCTATGATGGGTTAAGCCAGAAAGAGGTGGAGCAATCCCTACAAGAGTTCTTCTTCAACATGAATGTGCCCACCCGTGTAGGCTTCCAAACACCCTTCACAAACGTGACCCTAGACTTGGAAATCCCAGAATTCATGAAAGACGAACCCGTCATCATCGGCGGAAAAGTCATGGACGCCACATATGGCGACATGGAAAAGGAAATGGAAATGTTTAACACTGCCTTCGCGGAAGTCCTCAGCAGAGGCGACGCAAAAGGAAGAGTCTTCACTTTTCCAATACCGACTTACTGCATAACAAAGGATTTCAACTGGGACTCACCCACATCCCAAAAAATCTTCGAAGTAGCAGCAAAATACGGAGCCCCCTACTTCTCAAACTTTGTGAACAGCGACATGAAACCCGAAGACGTCCGAAGCATGTGCTGCCGCCTACGAATAGACAATCGGGAACTCCGCAAACGCGGAGGAGGCTTCTTCGGAGCAAACCCGTTAACAGGAAGCATAGGCGTGGTAACCCTAAACCTTCCAAGGCTTGGCTATTTAGCAAAAGACGAAGATGAATTCTTCGAACGCCTAGAAACCCTCATGGAAACCGCCAAAGACAGCCTAGAAATAAAACGCAAAGTCCTAGAACAATTCACAGAAAACGGTCTATACCCATATTCTAGGCGTTATCTAAGAGGCGTAAAAGAAACTTTTGGAAAATACTGGAAAAACCACTTCTCAACCATAGGCTTAGTGGGCATGAATGAGGCTATAATGAACCTCTTCGGCTACGGCATAGCCACACCTGAAGGTCTCCAATTCGCGGTAAAAGTGCTAAACTTCATGCGAGAAAAGCTTGCAGATTTCCAAGAGGAAACTGGCAATATTTACAATTTGGAGGCTACACCGGCTGAAGGCGCAAGTTATAGGCTTGCCCGCATAGACAAACGCAGATACCCAGACATTATTGTGGCTAACGAGAAGTATTTGGCTAAAGGTGCGGAACCCTTCTACACAAACTCCTCGCAGCTGCCAGTAGACCACGAAGCCGACCTCTTCGAGGCTTTGGAACATCAAGACAAGCTTCAAACGCTTTACACGGGCGGAACAGTCTTCCACATATACCTAGGCGAAAGGCTCTACTCTTGGAAAGCCGCCGCGGAACTCGTCCGCAAAGTAGCCTGGAACTTCCGCCTTCCATACTTCACTTTAACGCCAACCTTCAGCGTCTGCCCAACCCACGGCTACATAAGCGGCGAACACCGGCAATGTCCAAAATGTGGAGCAAACTGCGAAGTCTACTCAAGGGTTGTGGGCTACCTACGCCCAGTAGACCAATGGAACGACGGAAAACAAGCAGAATTCGCCGTCCGCAGAACCTTTGAAAAAACTGTCGTTTTGCCACCAGCAACAGTGCCAGCCAGCTCGTGAAAACCATGAAGTTCAGCGGCATACAAAAAACAAGCCTAATAGATTTTCCAGACAAAGTGGCAGCGGTGCTTTTCACACCCGGCTGCAATTTACGCTGCCCCTACTGTTATAACTGGCGAATAGCTGTAAACCCAAAACCTCCATTCCTAAACGAGGAAACAACCCTTCAAATCCTAGAGGAACACAAAAAATACGTGGACGCCGTTGTCGTAACAGGCGGAGAACCAACCATCCACAAGGAACTGCCACGCTTCTTAAAAAAGCTGAAGGATAAAGGCTTTGCTGTAAAACTTGACACAAATGGCTTGAATCCAACAGTTTTGGAGGAATGCCTCACTTACGTGGATTATATAGCCCTAGACTTCAAAACTTCACCTGAAAAATACCACCTCTTAGGAGCTAAAGACGCAGTGGCACTTATGCAAACAATTGAGATGCTAAAAAGCGGCAAAGTGGAATACGAGTTTAGAACCACCGTTGTTCCAAACATAGTTGAAGAAAAAGACATAACCATAATAGGCGAAACCGTTAAAGGCGCAAAAAACTATGCCCTTCAACAGTTTATACCCGGCGACACCCTAAGTGAAGAATACAAAAACCTAAAACCTTATCCACCAGATGTTATCGCCGGATTTGCCGAAACTTTGAGGAAATATGTGGAGAAGGTTACCCTTCGCATTTAAAAATAGAGGGAAGAAAGGGCGTTAGTAGGCGGATACGCCTACAAAGCGAAGTTTTTTCAGCTTCACCATAGGCACAGTTGCCGCTTCAAGAGTTACCAGCTCCTTTCCAATCATTGGAATCTCCTTGAAAGCCGAGAGCATGCTGTCTGTAAAGCGCATGTTAACAATTGGCTTTGTTATTTCGCCTTTTTCAATGAGAAATGTTCCGTCCCTTGTCAGTCCAGTCAGTATAAGCTTTGTCGGCTCAACAGGATTAACGTAATGAAATATTGTCACGAATATTCCGTGTTTTGTATCGGCGACTGCCTCTTCCATGGTGGCGTCTCCAGGCTTCATAATCATGTTGTAGGGCAAAGGCATCTCACCATAATAATCGCCTGACGGGGGAAGCGCATGCCCAGTGCTTTTCTTGCCTTCCTTGCCGGCTGTGAAAGAGTTGTGGCAAATGCTTTTCTCCGAAACTGTTCCTTTGGCTATCAACTCTAGGGGCTTTTTGGGAACTCCTTCGCCGTCCACTGGAACAGCATAAAGCGTCTTCGGGTTTCTGGCGTCATCCACCACATTAAATTTGCTGTCAAAGACTTGCTGGTTTGCAAAATACTTGACAAAAGATTGCCCGTCCTGGTAGGATCGGGCTGAAAAGCCCACATAACCCATATAGTTTAGAAGGACAGCCACAGCTAAAGGCGATAAGACGACCTCGTATTCGCCTGGTTCAACCTTCACTGGATGGAGGCTCCGCACAGATTTTTCCGCTGCATCCTCAGCCAAAGCAGAAGGCTCAATGTCTTTAACGCGTCTTGAATATTGTTCGGCTGTTCCAAAGCCTTCAGATTCGCCTTCTCTGGAAATCACTGTTGTTTTCATGTAAGCCAGCGAAAGTTCAGCCCACGCCGAAACTCCTAAAGAATTCGCCACAGCAAACCCCATACATCCCGTAGACAAGTATCCGGCAACAGCAGCCACCTTAGGCGATTTGGAGTGGGCTGTGTTTATGGCTTCTCCAACCCTTTCAGCCCTAAACATGGGCGTGCATTCGGCTGTTTGCCTATCAAAAGCTCCACGCACTGGTCTCCAAGCCTCCGACTCCGGAAGGCTTTTGAAATCCTTGTTTGGTGAAGAAGCCTTCGCAATTTTGACAGCTTGCTCCACAGCCGCTTTAATGCCTTTCTCCTCAAGCGTGTTCGCTTGAACGGTGCTTATCCGCTTGTCCAAAACAACCTTTACCGAAACTCCGCCAATTTTCTGAGCCACGTTCTGGTGGATTTGCGAGTTTGCAAAACGCGTCAAAGCATTGTCAACCATAAACGCAACGGCTTGCGCCTGGCTAACTTTCTGTTTTAGGGCATAATCAACCGTTTTTTGAGCTATTTCCCTAAGCCTTTCAACATCCATACACATTCCCTCCTACCTTATAAGTCCAACGCGGACCTTGCGGAAGCGGGCTGTGCCACATCCATGACCCACATACATGACTTGCCCCGGCACACCTTTGCCGCAGTTCGGCGTGCCCCACATTTTCCAGTCGTCTTTGCTGACGGCGTCACATGAACCCCAGAATTGAGGCGTTACACCCATGTATGTTGGATTCTTAACCATTTCCTCAAGGCTTCCATTCTTTATCAGCCAGCCTATTTCTGTGCCGAACTGAAAGTTTATGCGTTTGTCATCTATGCTCCATGAACGGTTCGTCATCATCAAAACGCCTTCACGAGTATCCTCAATAATCTCTTCAGCCTTGTAATCGCCTGGAAGCAAGTTAATGTTGGTCATTCGTATAATGGGCAAAGCCAGCGGCGAATCAGCCCGCATGCCTCCGCTGCTCTCCTTAAGCCCAAGCTGAGCAGCAGTCTCCCTTGAACTCTGATAGCCTACAAAAACGCCTTCCTTTACAAGGTAAACTTTTTTGGCTTTTGTCCCTTCATCGTCAAAGCCGAAGGTTCCAAGCCCCAAAGGCGCCGTAGCATCCGCCACAATGTTCACTTTTTCAGAGCCGTAACGGAATTTCCCAAGTTTTTCAGGTGTCAGAAAGCTTGTCCCAGCATAGTCCGCTTCTGTTCCCAAAACCCGGTCAAGCTCTGTTGGATGCCCACAGCTTTCATGTATCTGCAAAGCCAACTGGTCTCCCCGTAGGATTAGGTCTATCTCGCCGGAAGGGCATTTCTCAGCCTCGAAAAGTTGGAGAAGCTCCTTTCCAACGGTTTGGGCGTGGTCCATTAAGGCTAAAGCCTCAAAGAACTCATAGCCGCAGGTGGCGAAGTCGCCGCGAAAGGCTGATGGATAAGACCTCACTTGAACCTCTGAGCCTTTGACGGCTATGGCTGATATTCCTCCGCCACACCATGTTATTTGCTGGTTTATCTTTGCGCCTTCACTGCTCATGAAAAGTTTGCTTTCACGGTAACCTCTGTAGTGGGCGTAGGAAACATTCACCAACGGTGAAAACTCTTTCAAGAAGCGGCTGGCTTCAACCAGAACTTTGAGCTTCTCTTCTAACGGAACTTTGAAGGGGTCTTTCTTGAAGTTTGTAGCATACTTTTCACGGTAAACTTTTTCCTTCGCCAGAACAGCTTCCCTTTTCTTTAGCATGGCGCTAGCCTTTGCAATGCTTACAGCCTTTTCAACGCAGCGCTTAATCTCTTCCCTTGTTATGTCAACTGAACCCGCAAAACCCCATGCACCATCAACGATGACTCTTACGCCGAAGCCTCTTACTTGTGAATAGGATATGGTTTCTGGTTCACCATTCTTTACTGTTAAGTTTTCGTTGAGGATTTCACTTATCCTTATGTCCGCGTAGGATGCACCATTCTTTTCAGCTTCTTTTAAAGCGTACTTTCCAAAATCTTCAGACAATTGAACACCCTCTCGCTGTTAGAATATTAAAATATTGCAGCCTTGGTTCTTAAGCTTTGACAAAGCGTAAAGTTTAAAGGTTTAATACATTGTTTAGGATTCGGAACGCTCTCCCATATGAGGTTTATGATTTGAGCATTGAAGAGGAAACCTTAGAGGAACGCAAAGCCAAAATCCTAATCAAATTAAGAGGCTACAAACTCCTCAAAAGCGAGAAAATTAAAGACACAACAACCTATGTTGTCGAAATTCCAAAGGAAAAACAGAAAGCCCTCATCTGGTGTGTTCCAGAAGAAACCGTTGGTATACTAACCATAAACCGCATGGCAAAAGCCATGAAAGAAGCAGAAATAGACCGCGGAATCCTCGTGGCAAGCGGACGCTACACCAACGCCGCAAAACAAGCGGCAAAGAAAAAACGTATAGAGCTCCTCCCAAAAACCTTCCCGGTCTTCGACATTTTCGAACATAAGCTTGTACCAAAACACGAAATCCTAACACCAGAAGAACGCGAAAAAGTCCTAGCCCAATATAGAGTCAAACCATACCAGCTACCCCAAATTAAGGCTTCAGATCCAGCAGCCAAAGCCATAGGCGCCAAACCAGGCGACATACTACGCATAATCAGAAAAAGTCCAACAGCAGGCGAACACATAGCCTACAGATACGTCGTAGAATAAACATAAAGAAAAGGGGAAGTTGCAGTCTAAGTTTTTGCAAACTTTCTTAATTTCAGCAGCAAAGCAACAGACAACACAGCGCTTATGGCGGCGACAAGCGAAAACACCAAAACTAGATACTGTGGTATTGTCCAAGTCTCTTGAGCCCCTATTAAACCAGAAACATCCGTCTGGATTTGTCCAAGTCCAGGGACGACAACCGTGGCTATATTGCCCTCTATCTCTGTAACTGTTCCGTTTATCCTGCCTATTGTTGTTTGAATGATCGCTGTTGTACCGTTTATGGCTGTAACCTTAAGGAATATATTTTGAAGAGTTGTGCCCATGGCTGTTAGGTTAAGCTTTATTGCGTCAAGGTCTGGTATAACAACCGTTGCTATGCCATCTTTAATCTCATCAATGTGGGCGTTCCAGCTTGTCAGTGTTTGGCTTATCAGAAAGCTTTCAATGGAAACGCCACTTAGCGAGTAGTATTTTGCTTTAACGATTAACGTGTAGGTGCCTGCAGACGCGTTCCAAGGTATTGTGTAGGGTATTCTATAAAATCCTAAACCCACAGTTTCTATCGCATCGGTTAGGTTTGCATAAAGGCTTCCGTTAAAGTATAGTTGGGCACTTACATCCGCGTTTATAGGTTCTCCCAAGCTTGAAGCTAAAATGTAAAATTCAGCGATTTCGCCTGTGAAGTGTATCGCTCCTGCCTTGACTTGAAGGTTTAGCGTTGTTCTCAGAACTGTTATTTCCATTTTCAACGTTGTGTTTAGACCATCATTGTCTATCGCTGTGCATGACACGGTATAGGTTCCGCCCTTTTCATAAACATGGGTTATTATAATTCCATGTTCCACTGTTCCGTCGCCGAAATCCCAAATATAATCCACTATTGTTCCGTCTGGATCGTAGGAGGCTGAGGTGTTAAATGTCACAGTTTCGCCCACGTATGGATCTAACGGCGAATATTCAACGGAAACATGGGGCGGTCTATTTGTAAGCCAACTGATTAGTTTGACGGCAAGGCGTAGGTTGTCGGCGTAGGAAATGTAATAATTGTTTATCGATTGTTCGTCTGCTATACATGCAACAGCGCCCAAGCCAACTTCGGCCACCGCCAACATAACATTTCCATAGCGGTCCCGAATCAGGTCTTGAGCTGGAGAGCTTATTAAAAGTCTTCCGGGATAGCCAAAGTAAACGCTGATGACGCCGTCTGTTACTGGATGGGGAGTAATGTCATTGGTGTACCCGCTATATCCGCTGCCTTCCCAGTCCCAACTTATTCCAGCGAAGCTTGTGATTTGGGTATAAACAGATGGAGCGTCATCTCCTATAACTAACAGTCCGCCTCCGCTCCTCACAAAATCTTTTATTGCATTAAGCTCATCCGATGTGTAGTAGTTCCCTGCTTGTGGAATAACAAATATGTCATAGCCCTCAATCGTGGATCTGTTTATCGGTGTTGTTGTTAGAACCTCAGTTATATAGCCTTCATCCTCAATGGCTCTCACCCACGTGCTATACATGAAGATGCTGTCGGTAAAGTGAGTTTGGTCGAAAAGCACATACCCCTTAATCTTCAAGACGCGAACAATTTTTTCTGCCTTATTGTTTACTGTGGTAAACTCGTCTGGCAAAGGACGAACATAAGCTGTAATGTTGTAAAAGGCTTCAGTTTCAGGAGTCCAGACATGGCTTATTGTGTATGATGAACCGTTTGATAGGCTGAAGGTTTCGCTTGCAACTTCTGTTCCGTTAATGAGTATTGAGAGTTTCACATTTGCCTCATCATTTAACCCTATGTTGTAGGCTGTCGCATTCAATATTGCTGTATCGCCAGGTTCAAGGTATGACGACGTTTCCAAGGTTGCTGCCAACTCATGTGGATATGTTGTACCTACCGGAATGTTTGTCTCGACAAGCCTTAGCTGCAGATAGGGGTAGGTGTAATAGGAAACAATTAAGTCCATACCAATCCATAAGCCGGTTATTTTATTATACCAAAACAGGTATTGTGCTCCATCTAATGGGTGGGTTAACTCCCAGCATTCGACGGGATATATGCCGAACAAAATAATCTCGCTACCAGTGACTGTCGCACTTTCATACAGCAAGTTTACTTTGGAGCCAATGTTTATGTCGGTTTCTATCCATCCGGGATACCATAACCCAGCCCAAACACCTTCCTCCACAAGCCTGTTCAACGTGTTGACAACCATCCAATCCATGTAAACATTTCCGTAGGGGTCTTCTGCTGTGATCGTTATGTAAATTCTGTAGGGTTCAATGTATTCCTCATATGTTAGGTTCCAATACTCTTTATATAACAGTTGTCCAGTTCCAGGGTCATATTGACTTATTACATAGCTTGCCCATTGGCCTTCAATAGGGTTAATTAATGGGTATGTTACTGTCACAAACCATGAGAGTACGTTGTTTAGCACATTGGTTTCTCCAGAGACTGGTTCCGCCCAAAATGTTACATTATATATTCCCTCAATGGAAGGGGTCCAAGATAATGTGGTTTTGATGGATGTTCCATTTGCAAGAAAGCCTATGGATTCAGAGTCGACAAGGCTGCCGTTTACGATGAGGCTAACATTCAGATTGGTTTCATCGCTTGTGCCAAAATTCAGTACAGTTACATTGTAGGAGGCTTGGTCTCCCGGGCAAATGTATTCTGGACCTTGCACATTCAAGATGAGGAGGTCGTGTTCTGGAGGCTCTTGTTCAACAGCCTTTCTCGCGTTAACCCTTCCATAACCCATCTCGTCAAAGCCTGAAACCTCCAAGTCGTCAATGGTGCACCTTAATTGAGCTCTAACCCAGTCATTTATCGCGCTAGGATACAGACCCCAGATGAGCGCTGCAACACCGGCAACGTGGGGGCAAGCCATAGAAGTGCCACTCATATAATCGTAGTTCATGTCATAACCATAATAGTCGTTTAAGGTTACAGGGTATGTTGGCATGGTCGAGTATATGGATACGCCGGGTGCTGCTAATTCTATCCATTCTCCCCAGTTTGAAAACGGAGCCTTTAAATCACTTTGGTCGGTGGCTGCTACAGCTATGACTTCTTCATAAGCTGCAGGATAAACTTTGACATTAATGTTATCGTTTCCAGCAGCGGCAACCAGCAGGGCACCATTCTCGTAAGCATATCTAACGGCTTCATGTAAAAGGCTACTGTAGCCGTATCCGCCTAGGCTCATGCTAATTATGTCTGCCCCAGAATCTACGGCATGGATTATACCGTTGGCTACCCAATCATCAAATCCATAACCCCAATTGTCCAAAACTTTTTCAGCCATGATCTTAACTTGCGTCAAGCCGGCTATTCCCACGCTATTGTTTATAACAGCGGCAATTATGCCAGCGCAGTGAGTCCCGTGACCAAAATCGTCTTTTGGATCGTCGTCATCTTTCACCCAGTCATAGCCTAAAGCCAAATAGTTTCCAGCCAAGTCTGGATGTGTATAATCAACACCTGTGTCAACAACTGCCACGATGATGTCGGAAGAGCCTAACGTTGTGTTCCACGCGTAATTTGCCTCTATCTTTTTTGGACCCCACTGAACTGCCCAATTTAGGTCGTTTGGCTCCAGTAGGGCTTGTCGTTTCATGTTGGGCTCTACGTAGCGCACTAAAGAGTTTCTGTTCATTTGCTCTTTAAAAGAGGAGATCGTGGTTAATGGGATGTCAGCGACTACTGCCACGATCCTATTGCCTATTGACACTGTGTTTACAATTTTTCCTTTGCTGTTAGCAACTGCGTCGGCAATGGTGTTGTAAGCCCATGATTTTGTATGGTCTATACCGATTATTAATTGTATTGAATCCTCATCTGAAACAATTGAGCTTCTATGATTAAGAACCGTAAAATCAGAATTCACATCAACGAAATCATTCTGTGGAAAGCCATTTAATCCCCATAAATTCTTGAAGATTTTAGTAGACGTTGAATCTCCACTTAAGATGCTTGTGTTTTCGCCTTCGCTTAGAGGGTTGCTGCTAAGAGCGGTGGTGATAGTTGCATTTGTCAAAAGTATTATTGTTATGATGGTTATTACTGCGATTTTTTTCCACATATTCTTATTCATTTAAAATTCACCTTTGCAGCGATTGGTTTGTGGCTGCCACTATTTAAGCCTAAACATTAGGTAAAGTTTCAGAATTTTAAGTGGCACAGAAAGCGTTATTTAATAAGTTTTATTCGCCTAAAATTTTGTTTAGAAGACTTTCTGCGCGTTTATACTCTTTAAGCAGTTCTTTTCCAAGCTCTGTAAGTCTTGCGCCTCCCCCGCCTGATTTGCCGCCTCTGTAAGTTTCTATAACTGGTTTGCCTAATGTTTTTTCAATCCTTTGAAGGTAGCTCCAAACGTAACGGTAGGACATGCCAAGTTTTTCTGCAGTTTTTGAAATTGATTTTTCCTTTTCTATTTGCTCTAAAATTTGGGCTCCGCCTTTGCCTAAAATTGGTTTTCCTTCATATTCCAGCCATATTTTGTAAGAGAATTTGCTTTTGTTTTGGGGCATAGTGTTTTGTTTGTTGCATTAGGTTTATAAGTTTAAATCGATATGACTAGGGAAACACATCGTGTTTGCGGAATGGGGAGGCTGTTCGAAAATAGCTCAAAAACTAGAAGTGCCATTAGCTAGAGCGTTTGCAGCCCTCTTCTTCGGTTTCCTAATGGGAGTAGCAGCGGGCTTAATTGGCGTTGGCGGCGGAGAGTTTAGGATACCAGTACTGCTTTACATTCTCGGACTGCCCGTGGTTACGGCCGTGGCTGTTAATCTCCTCGTGGGTTTTCTGACGGTTTCAGTCTCTTTCCTTAAAAGGTTTCAGTTGGGTTTATTGAATGAGAAGGCGGTTAACATAGCCATCGCCATGTCTTTAGGCTCCATTATCGGCGCATATTTAGGCGCACTATTGACCAATAAAATTCCTGAAAAGCCTCTGAAAAAGATTTTAGCAGTATTTTTGGTGGTTGTTGGATTGAAAATTGGGCTTGAGCCTTTCATTCAAACGCCTCCCTTACCCTTCCAGTTTACATTAGGTGTATTAGAGGAAATTGTTTTAGCAGTTTTTATTGGTGTTATCATAGGCATTATATCTGGAACCCTTGGTGTTGCTGGGGGCGAGTTTAGAATCCCAATTTTAATATACCTATTCAATTTTGACATTGTTGTGGCTGGAACCGCAAGCCTTCTTGTTTCTATACCCACAGTTGCCATGGGCTTTCTAAAACATCACCGGATGGGTCACACGAACCAAGGCGCCACAATTATGGCAATAATAATGGGAGTGGGTTCAGTCCTTGGCGCTTTGGTTGGAAGCACATATGCAGCCGTTATTGATGAGGAAATCCTTAAAGTGCTGCTTGGAACAATCTTGATTTTAGCAACTGTGAGGATGGTTACAAAACCCTAAACTTAGTTTAAGAACCTAATTTAACCTTTCATTCTTGAGTTCATATAGGATTACTAGGGCTTCGCCTAAAGGTATGCCAAGCCTTGCGGCTAATTCTGCGGGCGTTATGTCTGGTTTTTCATGAAGAACAACTTCGCGGGTGTAAGCCTTATGATGGGGATACATAATTAAAGCGTGAACTGTTTCGACGAGGATGGGCCACAATCTCTCTTTTAAGTATTCTTCAAAACTCATGGTGCATCAAAATATTAATTGTGTTAGAAGTTAAATATTCAATTTACGTTAACTGCTTCTGCAATATCAAAGCTACTTTAACCGTAAAGTATATTTCTTTCACAGCGTGATTAAACGCTTCAAAATCCAAAAGCAAAGTGGAAAGGAAAGATGACGGTTAAAGCGGTAATCTTCGACTTGGACGGTACCCTTACAAGCTTTAACATAGATTATAGAAGTATTAGGGCTGAAGTTCGAAGCTTCCTCATAAGGGCTGAAATGCCCGCTTCAATCTTATCCATAAACGAAAGCATATTCGAAATGTTAAAGAAGACCGAAATCTTCATGAAAAATAATGGACAATCTAAAAGCTCTTTCACGAAAATCCGCCGAAAAGCCATAGAAATAGCTGAAAAATACGAGTTAAAAGCAGCGAAAACCACAGGGCTTCTGCCAGGAGTTCTGGAAACTTTAAAAGCCTTGAAAAAAATGGGTTTGAAACTTGGCTTATGCACAATAAACGGCGAAAAATCCACAAACTATATTTTAAAAAAGTTCGGAATGGCAGAGTTTTTCGATGCAGTAACGCCACGGGACAATGTGAAATATGTTAAACCAAACACAGAGCACTTGGAGGCTACGTTGAAGGCTTTAAATGTTAAACCCGAAGAGGTGGTGGTTGTTGGAGATGGCTCCAGCGACATGAGATGCGCAAAAGAATTGAAGGCTGTTGCTGTTGCCGTGCCAACAGGCGTTTCAAACCCAAAAGAGCTGATCGCAGCAGGCGCAAACTACCTCATAACCTCAATAACAGACTTGCCAACATTAATTGAATCATTAAACAAAACTTTGGAAACATGAAAATTTCTTTATGCTGGCTTAAAGTAATATCTTGGCCATTGGGGCCATGGCTGTGTGGCGGCGCATGTTCCGAAATCTAATGTTAAGGACATGCCAATCTTTATTTTTTCCAAGGCTATGCCTTTAATCATGCCTGGAATTTTTACTCCGTTTTCAAGCTGGACTATGCCGACAGCGTAGGGTGCCATTCCTTGAAATTGTGGAGGCGCCACATGAATAATTGTGTACGTTAGGAGTTTTCCGTTTTTTGGGAGTTCAACCCATTCGAATTTATTTGAGAAGCAAATATCGCATAATGGTCGAGGTGGCAAGTGGATTTTGCCGCATCTTTTGCATCTTCCACCCATAAACTTTCCTTGGAGCATATGTTTGTAGAACTGTTCTATTGTGAAGGGCGCTTGCTCGCTCATTTTAGCCCATCCTATAAATGTGAACGGTTGCTGTAGCGCCTGAACCCCCAACATTATGCGTCAAACCAACTTCTGCATCTTTCACTTGCCTTTTTTCTGCCTGTCCCGTCAACTGCAAATAAATTTCATATGCTTGGGCTGTGCCAGTGGCGCCTACTGGATGCCCCTTTGCCTTTAGGCCTCCGCTTGTGTTTACTGGAACTCTGCCTTTAAGCGCTGTTTCGCCGCTTTCGGCTAAATGTCCCCCTTCGCCTGGTTTGCAGAAACCCAAATCTTCATAGGCTATTATTTCGGCTATGGTGAAGCAGTCGTGGACTTCCGCCACGTCTATGTCTGCAGGTTTTAATCCAGCCATCTTGTAGGCTTGCTGTGCGGCTAGTTTAGCCGCTGTTAACGATGTGAAGTTTTCTCTTTCGTACATGCTTATCGTGTCGCTGGCTTGTCCGCTTCCAATAATGTGGATGGGGGTGTCGGTGTACTTTTTTGCCAGTTCTGGTTTTGTGAGGATTAGGCAGCTGGCTCCGTCAGTTATAAGGGAACAGTCATAAAGTTTTAGGGGCCAAGCTATAACCCGCGAGGATAAGGCTGTTTCAAGAGTTATTTCCTTCTGCATGTGGGCCTTCGGGTTTAGGCTTCCGTTATAATGGTTTTTAACAGCCACATGGGCCAACTGCGTTTCTGTTGTGCCATACTTGTGCATGTGGGCTGTCGCCATCAAAGCGAACAACCCTGGAAAGGTTATGCCGTGCCACTGTTCAAAAGGGAAATCTGAAGCCATAGCCAAATATTCGGTAACTTCAGGCGTTGTTCTGTGGGTCATTTTTTCGACGCCTCCCACCATGACCACGTCGCATAAGCCTGAAAGCACAGCGAATATTCCAGCTCTTAAGGCTGCCCCGGAAGAGCTGCATGCTGCCTCTGTTCTTGTCGCAGGTATGTTCAGTAAACCAGCCCAATCTGCGGCTGTCGCGCCCGTATGTCCTTGATGTTCGTAGGATTCGCCCATATGCCCGATAAAAAGGGCTTTTATGTCTTTTTTGGGGTTTAAGTTTGGGCAGCGTTGGTAAGCCTCTTTTGCTGCTTCGGCAAAGATTTCTCGCGCATATAAGCCTTCAAGTTTTCCAAATCGTGATAAGCCTGCAGAAACTATGGATGCGAGGGGTTTCCCCTTCAAATTAAACTTCTCCTAGGGTTTACGGGAGAAATTCATAGTTATGAAACAAGTATTTAAGTTTCATCAACGTTTCCGCGATTTTTCCACGAAAGTTTTATGTAAACACCTCCTTAAACTATAGGCTCTAAAACAAAAAGGAGAAGAGAAGAATGTGTGGAGTTGCAATTGTTGGCGTTGGATGCGTTGGCTTCAGACCAATAACTCCGGAGCTTTCCTACAAGGAGTTGATGTTTGAGGCAGCGGTTAAAGCCTACGAAGACGCCGGTGGAATAAATCCAAGAAAGGATGTGGATGTTTTTGTCACATGTGCCGAAGACTATTTGGAAGGCTTCAGCATATCCGATGAATTCGTTCCAGACCAGCTTGGCGCGGCTTTGCGGCACTTGTTCACGGTTTCCGGCGACGGCATACTTGGGTTGGCAACAGCTTACATGCTGATAAAAACTGGTCATTTCGACACTGTTGTGGTGGAAGCCCACAGCAAAGCCTCAGACATTCTCACATACATGGACATCGTCAACTTTGGACTTGACCCAATTTTTAATAGACCATTGGGCGGGCACCCATACTACATTGCTGGTTTGGAGATGAACCGTTACTTGCATGACACATGCGCCACAGAAGAGCAGTGCGCTCAAGTAGTTGTGAAAAACAAGAAAAACGCTATAGCGAACCCCTACGCGGCTTACGGTGCAGACGTAACCATAGACCAAGTTTTGTGTTCTGAAACCCTCTTCCATCCGCTGAAAAAGCTGGAAATAAGCACACCAGCAGACGGTTGCATAGTCATGGCTTTAGCTTCGGAGAAAGTTGCTGAAAAGCTCACCGACAAGCCAGTTTGGGTTAAAGGTGTCGGATGGTGCACTGAAACCCCAAGTCTGGAAACAAGAGACTGGACGAGGGCAGTTTACACTCGATTAGCGGCAGAAATGGCCTATAAAACAGCAGGAATCGCCAATCCATGGAGGGATATAGACTTCGCCGAAATTCACGACTTGTTCGCCTACAAGGAACTTCAGCATATGGAAGCCCTAAAGCTATGCGATTATGGCGAAGCTGGAAAACTAACAGAGGAGGGCTTAACAGCGTTAGATGGCGAGTTTCCAGTGAACCCGTCTGGAGGACTGCTTGGAATGGGTTATGGGCTTGAGGCTTCTGGACTGCAAAAGGTCTTGGAGGTTGTTCTACAATTGAGGGGCGAGGCGGGCTCAAGACAAATTGAGGACGTCGAAGTGGGATTAGCCCATACATGGCGGGGAATCCCAACGGCAACGGGTGCTGTAGCCGTGTTAAGCAATGTTAAGTGAGGTGGAAGAGCATGTTTGGTAAGAAAAGGGTTGCAATAGTTGGAGCTGGAATAACCCTGTTCAGAAGAAACTTGAAAGAGACTGGGAAAGAGCTGTCCTACCACGCTGCAAAAATTGCGCTAGAACAGGCGGGAATGGAGCTTCGCGACATTCAAAGCGTTGTTATGGGAACGGCTCCGGACGCCTTCGACGGCGTCCACATGAAAGGCGAGTATTTGGCTGACGGAGCAGGAGCCTACCATAAACCATACACAAGGGTTTTTGTGGGCGGTGGAACAGGAGTTTTTACGCCTTTGGCTGGATGGTGGCATGTAGCCTCTGGACAGTTTGACACTTGCTTGGTTGTCTGCGAAGAGAAAATGTCTTCATGTTATCCGCATCCGCAGTACGCTTTCACAACGATTTTCGACCCAATCCTTGAACGTCCAATAGGCATGAACCTCATTTGGATTTTCGCTTTGGAAATGAACCGTTACATGCACAAGCATAACATAAAGAAGGAGGACATAGCCCTAGCCTCAGTCAAGAACAAGCGAAACGCCCTAGACAACCCTATTGCTCAGCTAGCTGCAAACATAACAGTTGAAGACGTGTTAAACTCGGAAGTTATGGCTTGGCCTGTTCAACGCCTAGATGTTAGCCCAACAAGCGACGGTGCAGCCGCGGCAGTTTTGGTTTCCGAAGACGTGGCAAAAGAAGTCACCGACAATCCCGTATGGATTGACGGCGTAGGCTGGTGCATTGACTCAACCCATTGGACTAACCGCGACCTATATTATCCGGATTATGTGGAGTATGCGGCGCGTATGGCTTATAAAATGGCTGGAATCAAAAACCCGCCTAAAGAAATCGATGTGGCGGAACCCTATGACCCCTTCGACTATAAAGAGCTGCACCACATGGAAGGCTTGCTCTTATGCAAGAAGGGCGAAGCGCCGAAACTGACAAGGGAGGGCGTGACCCAGAGGGACGGAGACTTGCCGACGTGCCCGTCCGGCGGGCTTCTTGGATGTGGAAACCCGATATCGGCAGCGGGAATGATGAAAGTCTGCGAAATCTTCTGGCAACTAAGGGGCGAAGCTGGCAAAAGGCAGGTTCCAGGAGACCCAAGAACAGGTGTTGCTCAAGCATGGGGGGACCTAATGCAGTATGGCTCAGTAATAGTGTTAAGACGATAAAAGAGGAGGAGTGGAAAATGAGTGTAAAAATAAAGCATTTTCCGGGTGAGGAGATTGAGACAAAGGACTTCCGTGAGGGGAAGGTGCTTTTTGAAAGTTTTAGGCCTAAAGCCAAATATGCGTGGAGCGCAGGCATAGCCATAAGCCGTTTCCTAGAAGAGTTGAAGAATGGGCGGATTATCGCCTCAACATGCAGCAAGTGCAAGCGCATAATGGTCCCGCCACGGATTTACTGTGAAAAATGCTTTAAACCCACAGACGGGTGGACTTATGTGAAGGACACTGGCGTAATCAACACTTTTTCAGTTTCATTTCTGGCTGCTGATGCAACTAGGCTAAAGGAGCCCATTGTTGTGGCAATAATAGACCTAGATGGCACCTCTGAAAACATGGGAATAATCCACAGAATAGAAGAATATGGAGACTGGAAGGAAATCAAAATTGGAATGCGTGTAAAAGCTGTCTGGAAACCTCCAGAAGAGCGTGTAGGAGCCATCACGGACATAAAATACTTCAAACCGTTAAAGGAGTGAAAAACCATGAGTTTGGAAAAAATAACCAATCCGTTTGATGCGCGCCATTGGATAGGCCACATGGAGGCTGAATATCGCTACACGCTGGGCATCGCTGGAGAACGCTTTTTCAAAGAGATAAAAGAAAACGGGCGTATAATGGGGGCTAAATGCCCAAAATGCGGAGTTGTCTTTGTTCCGCCGAGGCTTTATTGCGAAAGGTGCTTTGCAAAGCTTGAAGAATGGGTTGATGTTGGCAAAAGGGGCGAAGTCTACACGTACACCATCGCCACAATAGATGTGGACGGCAAAAAACTGGAAAAGCCGCAGATATACGCCCTAATAAAGTTTGAAGGCGCCCATGGCGGATTAATCCATCGGATAGGCGAAACAGACAAAGTCTACATTGGAATGAAAGTGGAAGCCGTCTTTAAGCCGTCCAGCGAAAGAAAAGCCTCAATAAACGACATAGCCTACTTCAAATCAGCAGAATAGCCCTTTTCACTTCCCCTTTTTCCTTGAAAAACTTCCACGAAACCTTTTAAATGCACTGTTTGGAAAATGGAAGGAGAATTAATAGTAAGGTGCCTATCCCCTTCTGTCTAGATTTTTCCCATTAGATGTCAATTTTGTTACTGGCGGCGAACTGCCAAAATTGGATACACCTCTCTAGATTTTGTTGTGGAGAAAAGGTTAAGTTTGTAAAGGGTGATTTGTATGTGAGGATGGTTTATGTCTAGTGGTGTTTTGGAGGAGGTTTTGAAAGAGGTTAGGCTTGTTCGGGAGAAGGTTGAGAGGTTAGAGGAGATTGTTGAGGAGAGGCTTATTGGAGTAGAGGAACCTTCAGAGGACGAAGTTAAAGCCGTTAAGGCTTACATGAAAGCTAAAGAAAAGGGAAAAGTGGAGCTTCTGCCATTAGAGGATTTTAAAAAGAAGGAGAAATAATCATTTTGCCAAAATACTGCATCTTTTTAGAAAAAAAGGTGTCCAAACAGCTTGAAAAATTTGACAAGAACACCCGCGATAGGATTGTTGAAGCTTTACATGTTTTAAGAGATGAAGGTTTCTCGCGTAGACTTGACATTGTAAAACTGCGGGGTTACAGAAACCATTATAGGTTGCGTGTTGGAAAGCTCCGCATTCTATTTGAGTTGGAGCGTGAGAGGACAATAATTGTTCATGCTGTACTGCCAAGGGAAACAGCCTATTAAAGCATATTATTTTGGTTGCGGAATAAGCCAATAGCAGCCTACCCCTCTATAGATTTTGGTTTACTGGAAATTTGGTTGCGTTTTCCCTCTCTAGATTTTGTTGAGGGCTTGTTTTAGGTCTGCTATTATGTCTTCCGGGTCTTCTATTCCGAGAGCCAAACGCACAAGTTGGTCTGTTATGCCGAGTTTTTGGCGTTGTTCTGGGGTTATGAAGTAATGGGATGATGTTGTTGGCTGTGTGGCGAGGGTTTCTGTTCCGCCTAGGCTTGCCGCTAAGAGGCAGAGTTTTAGACTTTCCACAAACTGCACTGTTTTCTCAAAGTCTCCTTTTATCTCGAAGCTTACAACTCCGCCATAGCCGCGCATCTGTTTTTTGGCTAGGCTGTGCTGCGGGTGGCTTGGCAGTCCCGGATAATAGACTTTGGCGATTTTTGGATGTTTTTCCAAGAATTGGGCTATTTGCATTCCGTTTTGGTTATGCCTTTCCATTCTTAGGGCTAGCGTTTTTAAACCACGCAGTAAAAGCCAAGCCGCCATTGGGTCTAGGGTTCCGCCCAAGATTTTCCGTGTTTTTTTCAGTTTTTGTATGAACTCTTTTGAGCTGCAGACAATTCCGGCGGTTATATCGTTGTGTCCGCCAAGGTATTTGGTGGCGCTGTGGACGACTATGTCTATGTCAAACTTTATAGGCGTTAGATTGTATGGCGTGGCAAGCGTACTATCTATAACCGTTGTTATTCCATGTTTTTTTGCTAGAGCGGCTAGGCGTGGTAAATCCACAATTTTCAGTGTTGGGTTCGTGGGAGTTTCAGCGTAAACGACCCGTGTGTTCTTTTTAATGGCTTCTTTTACTTGGCTGATGTCTGCGGCGTCGACTAGGCTGACTTCTATGCCGAATTGTGGCAGCATTTCTTGGAAAAAGGTTAGGGTTCCGCCATAAAGGTCTCTTGAAGCCACCACATGATCGCCCTTCGAAACAAGGGTAAGCAGTGTTGTTGTTATCGCTGCCATGCCAGAAGAAAACGCGGCAGCATCTTCAGAGCCTTCGAGAATGGCTATTTTCCTTTCAACAGCCCTTAAGGTTGGGTTGTCAAATCTCGTGTAAATGTAGCCTTCCGCCTTTTCACTTATAACATCGATTAACTCTTTCGTATTCGTGAAGGCAAAAACAGAAGTCTCATAAATCGGCGTGACAACGCTTCTCTTATCTGGTTTTTCACCGCCATGGACAGCCTTTGTTGAGAAACCCGTTTTTTCCAAAGCCATTCATATTCACCTTTAAACCATTGTTTCATGGCTTGTTAGAGAAATAACTTTTTAGGCTTGACGTAAATATTTTAGTCAAACCAGCTTGTATAGGGGTTAACGCAGCATGTTTGATGAGGAGAAAATTAAAGAAATAGCCAAAGAAAGGCAACGCTGGGAAAAGTCAACACTGCCAAACTGGATTAAACATTGCCCAGAAAGGAAAAAGGAGTTCCAAAACCATTCTGGCATGACGATTAAGGGCTTATACACGCCTGAGGACATCAAAGATTTGGATTACATGAGGGATTTAGGGTTTCCAGGAGAATATCCGTTTACGCGCGGTTTGCATGCAACCATGTACCGCGGTCGCCTATGGACTATGCGAATGTTCGCTGGATACGGCACCGCTGAGGACACTAATAAGCGGTTCAAATACCTTTTAAGCGAGGGTGAAACCGGATTAAGCACGGCTTTTGATTACCCGACAATTATGGGTTACGACTCAGACCATCCCATGGCTAGGGGTGAAGTAGGCGTCTGCGGAGTAGCCATATCCTCACTGCAGGACATGGAAGTCCTTTTTAACGGCATACCATTAGATAAGGTTACGACTTCTATGACTATAAACGGTCCAGCGCCTATCCTCCTCGCCATGTACGTGGCTGTCGGCGACAAACAGGGAGTCCCAAGAGAAAAGCTTGGTGGAACAACGCAAAACGACAATTTGAAGGAGTTCTTCGCTCAGAAACTCTGCATTTTTCCGCCAAAGCCATCCTTAAAGCTTTCAGTTGACGTAATTGAATATTGTGCCAGATACTTGCCAAAATGGAACCCGATAAGCATTAGCGGCTAC
>FMSI01016287.1_pt1 | contig 20252 bp, 20 predicted proteins | sample 1504471 | NCBI WGS metagenome assembly FMSI01 (sample SAMEA4475357, study PRJEB15587) | soil metagenome | biome: Soil; feature: Field | place: India | collected 2015-03-11 | depth 0 m
AAGTAGACCCGGACGGTCGTTGATCCGGCGATAGGTGCCCAGTTCAATGTTCTTCTGCTCCATATGGTTAAACTTTGTCTCTAATGTCCAGTTGCCGCCAGGAGTATATCTCCCCTTAACTTCGCCTTCCAGAACCCCGGCACTTGTATCGTCATGAACAAACAACCGACCCAGATCCCCCTCAAGATAAACCGCGGCCGTCGGCATTCCAGAAACCTGGACTCCGAAACCGCGCTCATCAACACCCCGGTTTATCGCCACCCCGGACTTAATCGGTGTCGGCGGGTCGTTATAATGATAAACGCCGGGCGGAAAACCCAAACGGGTGTAGTCAACGTATTGCCCAAGAACAGAAAACCCGGCAAGGGTCAAAATGACATTCGCCACTCCACCAAAACCTTTCTCCCTGCCGCCAATCCCGGGCTTTGTACCGAGCCGCCAGCACAACTCACCGGAGACCGCCACCGGTCCGAAATCCAGCCCGATATCACCGCCAAAAATCTCAGTAAACGCCTTTGCGGTCGGATCCACCTCCCGGTTAATCCGCACATACCTCCCCCCCAACGAAAGAAATCGCACCGGTTGCGCGGTCAAGTCTGCTCCCAGCACCTGGTCGGTGGTATCCAGTTCGTTCATCGTCTTGTAGGTGTTCTCCTGAAAGAAAACATCCCGCAACCTGCCCCCCAAAAGGGTCACCTGTGTTCGCAACGGTAAATTAAACCTGCCCAGCAGCCCGTGCAGGCTTTTGTAATGCCGAAAATCGTCATCAGAATAGGTCCGCAGCGCCAGCCCCTGCCCGAAGGTGGCGAAAAACCTTCCCAGCCGCAGCTCCACCTCCCGGGGGTTATAACCAATGGTGTAATCCAGCAACCGCACCGGCTTCCGCTCACTCGGTCCATGCTTTGACGGTTCAAAAACGAGCGCCCCGAACTCCCCCTCAAAATCACCGTAGCGGGCAATTATCTCCAGTTTGTCTTCAAAATGGGTTGCCCAGTCCTTCTGATATCCCCAGAACTCCGCCCGGTTGGAGCCCTGGATTGTGAATTCTGCCGCAGTCAAAAACAGGGGAAAAACAACGCCCAGAACAAATAACCCCGGCCGCCTCTCTCCGGTCCCCTTCACTGCTGCCCTTTACCTTTCTCCTGTTCCCCTTCCGGTTCTTCTCCCCTGTCATTCTCTACCGGCGTATCGTCAACCGGTTTCTCGGGCAACCACTTTTTCATCTCCTCGGCAATCCGCTTTTCGTCACCCTTTTTATATCCGATATGGGTATAGACAATCTCGCCCTTCATATTGATTAAAACCGCGGTTGGCTTGATGATGACGTTGTAAGCCTTTTTCACCTTTTGCTGCTGGTCAAGGAGCACGATGTAGGGCCACTTCTTGGCTTTCACAAACGCCTTTACCCGTGCCTCATCGGAAGGTTTGTCAACGGAAAGGGCAACGATCTGCAAGCCCCGCGACTTCAGCGAGTCATAAACCGGTAAGAGCGCATCCAGTTCCGCAACACAGTTAACGCAGGGTAAATCCCACGTCTCCAGATAAACCGGACCGTTTTTCAACAGTTCGGAAAGTGTTACCTCCTCACCGTTGACATCGCGGAGGGTAAAATCGGGCGCCATTTCATACCTGGTTTTCCCCTTCGGTTTCTCCTCTGCCGCCAGCGCCCTCCCTGAGACAAAGACGATCAGGGATACCGCCACTGCCCATCCCCCCGCAAGGAGACGGCAAAAACCATTCCGGTTCACCTTCATAAAAACCTCCTTAATTGCCAACTCTTCTCCTGATTACCGACTGCAACACCGCCCGGTTCGCAACCTCCTGAACCGAAACCGCCACACCGACCCGACCGAAACTATAGCCGGTAACCGGGGCGGTAAGGACCGTGTCAAAATCCTGCCCAAACCTCAACTGCAGAGGGACCCCCAGACTATCCCCAATAACCTCCCGCACTACCATCCGGGCATAGGTTGTCTCCCCCCTCAGAAAAGAGTAATAAGGCACACTGTCCTCAAAAACCACCGCCACCAGCCGCAGGGTGCTCATCGTGTCAACCACCGAATCGGTGGAAGTAATGTGTACCCCCACATGCAAATAACCCGATTCAATTCGTGTCTGAACACTGTCCAGCTCCATCTCCAGCACCGTCTTCTGGGCCCGGCTGGCATCAACCAGAGACTGGTAAATCGGGTAAAAAGAGTCTCTGATCGTAATCTGGGGTGCCCGCCGGGTGCCATCAAAAAATGCGAGTGGCAACTCCATTCCCACGCCATACCATCTTGCCCTTCCCCGACCGCCCCGCCCCTCCATCTCCGGGTGCATCTCGGCAGAATAGTAAACGACACCGGCAAGGGAATCCTGGTAATCCACAATCAAACTATCCAGCGCCTGCACCGCAGACGCACAGTAGGCTCATTCATCGGGCAACGTGGAAAAAATTTCCACCAGGACTATCCGGTTTGCCTCCCGGACAATCTGCGGCGCATCCGAACAGGAAAGCAACCCCAGCCCGGCAAAAATCGTCAGACCGACTTTACTCAATGCCAACCGATGACCACCAGTCCGTAAGAAGAAAAAATCTCTCCACATTCTATTAATCATAAATAACCGGCAATTTTAGTCAAGGAAACGCATTGCCTCACGGTAATTCGATCAAAGAAGTCATAATTGATACCGGCTAAAATTAAAAAAGAGACGCCCATACGGGGCGTCTCTTTGTAGTTCCAGTAGGTTAGTCCTCGGCGACGATGGTAATCTCTTTCGCCTTGGCTTTCTCCGATTTCGGGAGGACCAGTTCCAGAACCCCCGCCTTGTAGGACGCCTTCGCCTTTTCTCCTTCTACCTCAGCCGGCAGGGTAATTGTCCGCTGGAACTTGCCGTAGGCGCGCTCAATCCGGTAGTAGGTCCTGCCCTTCTTTTCGGCCTCCTGTTTCCTCTCACCAGAAATGGTCAGCGTATCTCCCGAAAGATTCACCTTAATATCCTCTTTGTTCATCCCCGGTAGTTCGGCCCGGATAACAATCGCTTCATCGGTCTCTTCAATGTCTATCGGCGGTGCCCAGAAAGTCTCGCCTCGCTCGCGCGGGAATCGGCCAAACAGCGAGTCAAAAAACCGGTCCAGTTCATCCCGAATCGAAGATACCTCCCGGAATGGATCCCATGTTGTTATGTGCTTTGCCATATGCCTTACCTCCTTTTAACTTTCCTCACCTATTTAGACTACCACCGTATTTTCAGGATTCACCATCCCGCGCCAATTTTCTGAATCCCAACAAAACTTTGCAGGGGGGTCCTTTTTACCTTTTCCGGAGGGATTAAATGCAATCCGGGAATCAACTCCGGCCGGACCTGAATTAACAATCTCCGGCCATTTCCCCGGTGCTGAAAGAAAGCCCGGCAGACGCCATTGCGCCGGCGATGGCTGATGTTTCCCTTACCCATCGTACACCCCGAGCCGGTCTGAATGCCGTCAATAAAGCAGCTTGCCGGCGGTTTTGCCGGACACTCCACCAGAACCAAAAGTTCAAACGGTGAACCCTTCAGTTTTCGTGCCCCATATCGGCCACAGCGCCAACCCAAAATCAGCCAGGGACCGATATGACCGTGAAACCGGCCCGACTCTTTTACATTTAATAGCATCAAATCGCCCCCTATCTACCGCAGGGAATCGGCAACCATCTCTGCCACCTTAACACCGGAAAGAAACATACCGCCAAATATCGGACCCATTCGGGGTCCACCAAAAACCGCATTTACTGCCATACCGGCAACCCAAAGTCCAGAATAAACCTCTTTCGTATTCTCCACCACAAATCGCTCCGCCTTGTCCGCCCACATCGGTCTTTCGCTTTCAAAACCGCCCGAAGGTGTGAGCAACACAACCTTGCCCTTGCTCACCAGCCGGTTGACAACCTCCGCAGAATGACCGGAGGCGTCAATCACCGCCCGGCTGGCAACAGTCAGCGGATCAACGTGTAACTTCGCCATCTCCACCGCACTCCAGTTCAAAACCAGGCCGCACACCCGGTCTTCAATCAGCATCACATCTTCAACCGAAATAAGGTTAAAAATTTTCACCCCGGCCCGGCTCACCCGGACCAGCAGAGCCCCGAGCGTCTCAATCGCATCCGCCACATAATACCCCGGCCTTTTCTCCACCAACCGCACCTCCAGTTCCTCCATAACCGGCACCGCGTCTTTCTGAACAACAATCTCAGAAAACATCATTCCGCCGCCAGGCATTCCACCACCGGGCTTCAGCGCCCGCTCAAAAACCACCGTCTTCAAACCCCGCTCCGCCGCCTTCCACGCCGCGGTCAATCCCGAAGGACCGGCACCAACAACCGCCACATCGGTCTCAAGGTTTTCCAGTAACCGCTCCAAATACCGCTCCACTATTGCTCGAGTAACCTCTATTTCACTTATCTTCATAGGTATCTATAATAGTAGAAAAAATGCCCCGGAAGTCAACCGGCTAAACACCATCTCACATACTTTTAGAGCCCTGAAACCGGCAAAATTAACAACCGGAATCACAAATCGGGCAGGACCTACTGTTTAAGTTGCATATTAACAATATGTTAGTAAAATAAACAGCATAACCGGTTTTATCCGGGTAACGGTGGAGGGGACCGTCCCCACAATAAAAGACAATCTGGTTTTCTGGAACTGTTGCCTTATCGACCCCATTTCTGGTTCTGGTTAAAAAACGCCTTCACCGGTTAAAGTTTTACATCTTGACCACTAAAGCACTGATTGTTAAACTTATCACCGTGAGAAACTCAGTAAAATCGCTGCTTTTAATCGCTTTGCTTTTATACCCGCTTGCCTGCGGTGGCACTCAAACCCACTCACCGCCCCCAACTGCGCCGCTGGCAATTGATGTCAATACCGACGTCTCTCGTTCCCGGGTGAACGCCATTGTCCTTGCCGCCCAGCGGGTGAGTCCGGCGGTGGTATCGGTAGTTGTCACCCAGACCCGGGTGGTCAGTTATGACCCGTTTGGTCTTTGGGAATTTGACGACTTTTTCCGAGACTTTTTCCCCCGCCATACTTTCCGGCAGGAGATTAAATCAATGGGCTCGGGCGTAATTGTTGACCCCCAGGGTCATATCGTCACCAACGCCCACGTGGTCCGCAACGCCACAAAAATCCGGGTCACCCTGCCGGACAACCGCGGTTTTGACGCCAAACTGGTGGCGATTGATACCGACCGGGACCTGGCGCTGCTGCAGATTACCGGTGAGAACCTGCCGGTAGCGCCCCTCGGCAACTCTGATGACCTGATGATCGGTGAGTGGGCGATAGCAATTGGTAACCCGTTCGGTTTTCTGATAGAGGACGCCCAGCCCACCGTTACCGTGGGTGTCATCTCCGCCCTGCACCGGGACATCAAGTCCGGCACCAGCGGGGCACTGTACACCGATATGATTCAAACCGATGCGGCAATCAACCCGGGAAACTCCGGCGGTCCCCTGGTCAACGCCATCGGCGAGGTGATCGGCATCAACACCTTTATTCTCTCCCATGCCGGCGGTTCCGAAGGGGTGGGCTTTGCCCGACCAATTAACGAGGTAAAACGTTTTATCAACGAGGCGCTTGGTCAAACCACGGCGGATTTTGAACGCTTCACCACCCGCATCGGCGCGGTGGTAGCAGACATCAACCCGAGCCTGCGCAACCGGTTTGGTCTTACCTACAGCAAAGGGGTGGTGGTGATCAGCGTTCAGCAGGGCAGCACCGCGGAAAAAATTGGCCTCCTGCCGGGCGATGTGATCCTTGCCGCCTATGGCAAGGCGGTAACATCGGCCCGCTCTTTAAAGGAACGGCTGGAACGAACCGGCCCCGCGATTGACCTGGTGATTAACCGTCAGGGCGAACAGTTAAGAATACTTTATCATGCAAAATGAGTTCCCGCTATTTGACCCCGGAAATGACTGAACTGTGGAGCGAGGAGGCAAAGTTTAACTCCTGGCTCCTGGTAGAAAAAACGGTCGCCGCAGTTGAAGCGGAACTGGGCTTAATTCCCCGCTGGGCCGCAGATAAAATTCAGACCGCCAGTTTCAACCTAAAAGAAATTGAAAAATTTGAAAAGGAAACCAATCATGACGTTATCGCCTTTACCCGCAGTGTTGCTAAAAGCGTGGGCGATGCCGGGCGATTTGTCCATTACGGCTTAACCTCCTATGATGTGGTTGATACCGCGCTGGCGCTTCGCTGCCGACAGGGTTTAAAGATCATCGCCGCCGCGCTCCAGGAACTAAAGAAAACCATTGCCGACCTCGCCCGGAAACACCGGGATACGCCGATGATGGGCCGAACCCATGGTGTTCACGCCGAACCGATTACCTTTGGTTTGAAATGCCTCTCCTGGGCAAGTGAAATCGGACGAGCGCTGGAACGGGTCAATCAAGCACAAACGGAAATCGGCTATGGCAAAATCTCCGGAGTTGTCGGTGCCTATACCCAGTTGCCCCCCCGGGTGGAAAAAATGGTTTTAAAGCGCCTCGGCCTGAAGGTGGAGCCGGCATCAACCCAGGTTATTCCCCGGGACCGACACGCCCTGATGCTTACCGTCCTGGCGTTAACCGCCACCGCCCTGGAACGCATCGCCACCGAGATCCGCAACCTCCAGCGCACCGAAATTGACGAACTGGGCGAACCATTTGGCAGAACCCAGGCGGGCTCGTCGGCAATGCCCCACAAGAAAAACCCGATTATCTGCGAGCGGGTCTGCTCCCTGGCCCGGGTGATTCGCTCCTATGCCTTTGCCTCATTTGAAAACATACCGCTCTGGCACGAACGCGACCTGACCAACTCCGCTGCCGAGCGCATTATCATCCCGGAAGCGTTTACCCTTCTCCACTACTGCCTGCGCCAGATGAACAAAATCCTTGCCGGTCTGGTGGTAAAACCGGACAGGATGCTGAAAAACCTCAAATTGTCCGGTGAAACCTACTTCTCCCAGGCGCTCCTCCTCGCCCTGATAAACAAAGGGGTAAACCGCACCCGGGCATATCGCTTGGTTCAAGGCCTAGCTTTTGAAGCCACCACCACCGGCACCGGTTTCCCGGAACTCGCCCGCCGGTCTTCAGCGGTCACCCGGTACATCACCCCGGCAGAACTGGACCGAATTTTTGACCTCAAAAAACTACTGAAAAACACCGCCGCAATATATAAGCGTGTAATTCCTGATGCCTGATACCTTAACCGATGGCTCCCGCCTGGTTATTGAATCCCTTGCCCGTGCCGGTGCCGATGTCTTTGTCGGCTATCCAATCACACCGGCAAACCTCCTCTACCAATACGCCATGCGCCGGCTACCCGTGGCACTCAACGCCCCGGACGAAATTACCGCTGCCCAGTGGCTCAGCGGCCTCTCTGCCACCGGTCTATTGCCGGTAACCGCCACCTCATTCCCGGGATTCGCCCTGATGCTGGAAACGATAAATATGGCGTATATGATGGAACTACCCCTCCTGGTCATCCTTGCCCAGCGCCTGGGACCGGCAACCGGTTCGGCAACCGCCGGTGCTGACGGCGACCTCCTGCTTCTGCGGGGTACTATCTCGGGCGGACACATCCTGCCGGTTCTTGCCACCAACAGCCTGGAAGACTGCTGGACCATCCCGCCGGTCGCCCTGGCGATGTCTGCCTGGCTGCGCACCCCGGTTGTCCTTTTGACCTCAAAAGAAATGATGATGACCCAGTTCACCGTCAACCTCTCCGAACTGCCCGAGGTAAAACCGGTGTCCCGCCGCGGCTTTCACGGTCAACATTACGAACCCTACGCCCCGGAACCTGACCTGGTGCCACCTTTTCTACCCGTCGGCAACCTGAACCACCAGGTCCGGCTCAACGCCTCCACTCACGACGCCCGGGGTATCATCCAGCATCTGGCACCGGAGGCGATGGAAAACACCACCCGGTTAGAAAAAAAACTAATAAAAAACCTGAACCTTTATACCCGCTATTATCTGGATGAACAACCTGGGGCAACAGTCCTGATTGTATCCTGGGGAATAACCGCACTTGCCGCTCGGAAGGCGGTGGCGGAAATTCGCTCCCGGAACCACAAGGTGTCCCTGTTTTTGCCCAGCACCATCCTGCCGATTCCCGACGACTATTACCAGATTCTCGCCCGCTATCACCGGATTGTGATTGCCGAGCAGAACCATTCCGGACACCTCCGCCAAATCCTGTTCGGAACCGCTGAGCGGGACGGAATCACCGGGGTTAACGCCCTAGGTAATATGATCACACCCGAAGATATTGTCACCGCGGTGTTAAGGATATGAGTGAATCTGCGTTTATCCGTCCCGAACCCCTGCCCTTCTGTGCCGGTTGCGGTCACCATCTGGTTGCCCGTAGCACCGCCCGGGCGCTCGCCCGGATCGGACTGAAACCGTTATCAGTCGTGCTGGTCACCGATATCGGCTGTCACGGCATTGTTGACCAGTTTTTCTTAACCCACACCGTTCACGGACTGCACGGTCGCGCCGCCGCGCTCGGTGCCGGTATCGCCGCCGGTCTCTCCCAGGGTAAAGTAATTGTCTTTATGGGAGACGGTGGCGCATCAATTGGACTGCAGCACCTGGTGGAATGTGCCCGCCGCAACTTTCCGCTCAGTGTCGTTGTCCACAACAATATGCTCTACGGGATGACCGGTGGCCAGCCCAGCGCCCTTACCCCCTGTGGATTCCGCACCCCCCTGATTCCTGAGGGTAAACCCGACCCCGGGCTTGACCTCTGCCGGGTGATCCGCGCTGCCGGAGCACCCTATGTCCAGCGGGTCGCCAGCAGCGCTAACCTTCCGGAAGCACTTGCCGAGGCGTTCGTCACACCTGGCTTCTCACTTGTAGAAGTAATTGAAACCTGCCCCAGTTACGGACTGAAATACAATCCGGACAAAAAACCCGAAGCGATCGCCGAACAGGCGGGTTTTGAGTTCGGGACCTGGCGTAACCAGGTAGAACAACCGGTTTTCCGGCTCCATCCCGATCCCGGCCGCCCCTCTCTATTTACTGACCTCGGCTCAACTCCGGAGAAAAAGTTCTCACCGCCAGAAAACTTCTCCCGGACCGCTGTTCTCATTGCCGGCTCGGCGGGCGGCGGTGTGCAGCAGACAGCCGAAGCGCTTGCCGCTGCCGCAATCGCGGCCGGCATTTACGCCACAAAAAAAGGCACCTATCCGGTTACGGTCGGAACCGGCTATTCAGTTGCCGAAGTTATCCTTTCCCCGGACCCCATCCTCTTCACCGGCATTGACAAACCCGATGTGGCGATAATCGTTTCTCCGGACGGGCTCCGTTATGCCGAAAAAACTGTCCGCCGAATGGACGCCGGGCTCCTGGTAATTGACAGCGCGCTCCCCTTACCCGAATCCGGGGCAAATGTGCTCCGGCAGCCTTTTGGCAAAATCGCCGGGAACAAAAACGCCGCGCTCCTCGCGCTGTTATTCCTGTTGCAAACCACCAACCTGCTACCGCCAGCGGCGTTAATTGAGCAGTTAAAAGCCACCAGCCGGGGACGGAGGGACAGCCTCCCGAAACTGCTGGACCAGCTGGCAACACTGACAACAACCAGCCCGGTTGACAATTACAAAAACAAACCAAAGGAGGAATAGAATGATTGATTTCGCCTTAACCGAAGACCAACAGGCAATAGCAAACCTCGCCCGGTCCTGGGCCCAGCGGGAGGTGCTCCCGACCATCAGAGACTACGACGCCCGCCACGAATTCAACCAGAACATCTTAAAACAAATGGCTGAACTGGGCATTCTCGGCCTCTCCATCCCTTCCCGTTACGGCGGCAGCGGCAACGACTACATCGCCCTCGGTCTTGCCTGTGAGGAACTGGAGTTTGTGGATACCTCACTGCGGGTGGTTCTCTCTGTCCACATCGGACTCAACTCCCTCACCGTCCTCACCTGGGGCACCGAAGAACAGAAAAGGCGCTTCCTCATCCCTCAGGCAAAAGGGGAAAAAATCGCCGCCTTCGGCCTGACCGAACCCGGCGCCGGCACCGACGTAATAGGAATTCAAGCCCGGGCACGAAAGGACGGCAAAAACTACATCCTCAACGGTGAAAAAACCTGGATTTCCCTTGCCGATGTTGCCGACCACTTTCTCGTTTTTGCCTGGACTGACCGGGAAAAACAGCAAAGACGCGACCACTCGGGCATCACCTGCTTTATTCTGGAACGGGGTATGCCCGGACTGACTACATCAACAATTAAAGGCAAACTGGGGGTCCGCGCTGGTAACACCGGCTCCATTGCGATGAATGACGTCGTGGTACCGGAGGAAAACCGGCTGGGCAATGAAGGCGAGGGCTTTAAGATTGCGATGTTCGCCATTGACCAGGGGCGTTATACCGTCGCGGCCGGTGCCACCGGTCTCATCCGCGCCTGCCTTGATGCCTCGGTAGAGTACGCCAAAACCCGCCGCACCTTTGGTAAACCCCTTGCCGAACACCAACTGGTAAAAGAGATGATCGGTGAAATGGCGGTTGACTATGAAGCGGCAAGACTGCTCTACTTCAAGGCGGGCTGGCTCAAAAACCAGGGCAAACCCAGCACCCGGCTAACATCGGCGGCGAAATTCTTTGCCTGTGCCGCTTCGGAAAAGGCGGCGAGCAATGCGGTACAGATTTTCGGTGCCTACGGCTTCTCCGACGAATACCCGGTAGAACGGTTTTACCGCAACGCCAAAGGTGCCCAGATCTACGAAGGCACCCGGGAAATTCACAAACTCCTCCAGGCGGACTTTGCCCTGGGGTTCCGTACTGAAAAAGAGTTGCGGGTAAAACTGCCCCAACCCGAAGAGTAAAAAGGAGGCGCTGTGCCTGTCGTCTTTCTTAAATCCGGCGGTGTTGCGGTCTGTGGTGGCTATACGATAAAAGAGGGCGTGGTGAAAATGGTGGACGTCCTGTTCAAGGACGCCGGCGTCCCGGAGGGCAAAGAAAAACAGCCCGAGGCGCTTGTCTCTCTCGCCAACGTCCTCTACATAATACCCGGTCAGTAATCGCCTCAACAGTTGGCCACCGTCCTCGTCCGGAAAATTACCGACCTGTCCGACGCGGTTAGGGAAGCGCTGGATACAATTGGTTTTGACTTCACCGGCAAAAAAGTCTGGGTAAAACCCAACCTCCTGGCGCCCCACCCGCCCGAAGCCGGGGTAACAACCAATCCGGACCTTGTCCGCCAGGTCGTGCGGGAACTCCGGCAACGGCGTGCCAATGTCATCTGGGTTGCCGACAACCCTGCCGGCATTCCCCGCCCCTCGCTCGCCGATTACCTGAGCCCCACCGGTGTGGTGGTAGCCAGCGACAACTGCTTTGTCAACCCATCGGTCAACCCGGTAAAACTCCGCCTCTCCTCCCGCTTTGTCTCAGAAATCCCGGTCTCGCGCCTCATCACCGAAGCGGATGTCATCCTTAACCTGCCGGTATTCAAGACCCATGCCCTTACCCTCCTCACCGGCGCGGTCAAGAACATCTTCGGCATCATTCCCGGGGGCCACAAAACCTATCTCCACACCGTTGCCCCCAGCGCCGAGGCGTTTGCCGAACTGCTGGTTGACATCTACCAGGCGGTGCCCAGACCGATTATCACCATTATGGACGGTATTCGGGTGATGGACGGTATCAACGGACCCAGCGGCGGCAGGGTGCGCAAAATGGACTACCTCCTTGCCAGTGCCAACGGCATTGCCCTGGATGCGGTGATGGCGCTCATTGCCGGCGCCAAACCGGAAACAATTCCCACGATTCGCATCGCCGGTGAGCGCGGCCTAGGTCCGCTCCAAAAAGAGGAGATCAAAATCATCGGCGATTTTGTTCCGATTAAGGACTTCCGTCTGCCTGGTATCGGTTTCGCCGCCCTCATCAGCCGGCTGTCAATACCGGTTTACCGGTTTCTTTTGCCCCGCGTGCCGGTACTGAAAAAATCCCGCTGTATCCGCTGTGGCAAGTGTGCCGAAAACTGCCCGGTCCAGGCGATAAGCCTCACCCCCTATCCGGAAATTAACCGCCGCAAATGCATCCGCTGTTTCTGCTGTTCGGAAATCTGCCCGGAAAAGGCGATAACCATCGCCAGCCACCTGAGGAGCCTCTGGTTGCGGGCAACCGCTCACTGAACTTTAGCCCGGCCAATTAGCCGCAGCGCCTGCTTTATCAATTTCTGATTCTCCCGCCGATTTGTCCAGACCGACGCGCCGGACGGATGCGGCAGGGGAATAACGGTCACCTTCTGATCGTTAACTGTCTTCACAAAACTTTTACCCACCACCTCTGCCAGTTTAACCCCGCCCAGAAAACGCTCAATCGCCAACTTTCCAACCAGAATCACCACCGCCGGTTTAATCAATGCCAGTTCCTTCTCCAGCCAAAAAGCACAGTTACCAAGTTGCCTTTTATTGGGCTTCCGGTCGCCGCGCCTGCCTTTACCCGGAAAACACTTCATCACCGCGGTGATATAACAGAAAGAACGGAACTCCTCCTCGGCCAACCCCACCTCTGCCAGCCACTTAAAAAGCCTCCTTCCTGCCGCACCGACAAACAACCTTCTGAAAATCTGCTCCTTTATTCCCGGCGCCTGCCCAACCAGCATCCACCGCTGACCGGTAAAGCTGCTGAACACCGGGCGGACATCTCCCGGCAACCCGCACCGCCGGCACCGCCTCAAACCTTGGCCCAAAATCCCCCCTTTTTCCCGGTTTTCCGCTGCCACTTCTGCCAAATGCAATTTGCTCCTCACCCCAGAATCAGCGTCCGGACAGAAAATCTCCTACCGCCGCTTCAGCCTTTTGCGCCTCTGTCTTTTCCACTCCTCATCGTCAATCTGCTGTCTCAGTTCCCAGATTTTATCCCGGATTTTTGCCGCCTTTTCAAACTCCAGATTCTGTGCCGCCCGCGCCATCTCCTTCTCTAAAGCGGCAAGCAGTTCCAGGGGATTTTCTTTCTCCGCGGTCAGCCATTCGGTTGTCTCGATCTCCTCAGACCTCTTCGCATCCGCAACCGCGGTTGTCCCTAGGACCTGTTCGGTTGTCTTCTCAATGGAACGCGGGGTGATGCCATAACGTTCATTAAACTCAATCTGCTTCTGCCTTCTCCTTTCCGTCTCCTTGAGTGCATTGCGGATGGAACGGGTGATGTTGTCCGCATAGAGGATTACCTCTCCCTGAACATTTCTCGCCGCCCTGCCCGCGGTCTGAATCAGCGAACGGGCGTCCCGCAGAAACCCCTCCTTATCCGCATCCAGAACCGCCACCAGGGAAACCTCGGGCAGGTCCAGCCCCTCCCGTAAAAGGTTTATCCCGACCAGCACATCAAACTCACCCAGCCTTAAACCACGCAGAATCTCCACCCGGTCCAGCGGCTCAATCTCGGAATGAAGATACCGCACCTTGACCCCCATTTCGGTCAGATATTCGGCAAGGTCCTCTGCCATTCTCTTAGTCAGGGTAGTAACCAGTACCCGTTCCCGGCGTTGCACCCGCTGACGAATCTCATTTATCAGGTCATCAACCTGGTTTTTCGTCGGTCTCACCGTCATCTTCGGGTCAACCAGACCGGTCGGGCGGACAATTAACTCTGCTACCCTTTCCTGACTCACCGCCAGTTCATAATCACCCGGCGTTGCCGAGGTAAAAATCGCCTGATTGACCAGCGTCTCAAACTCATCAAACCGCAACGGCCGGTTATCAAGGCAGGAGGGCAACCGGAACCCGTAATCAACCAGAACCTGCTTACGGGACCGGTCGCCGTTATACATTCCCTGAATCTGGGGAACGGTCACATGGGACTCGTCAACGAACATCAAATAGTCGGCAGGAAAATAGTCTAAAAGGCAGTAAGGTCTTTCCCCGGGCGCCTTGCCCAGAAAGTGGCGGGAGTAGTTCTCAATCCCCGGACAGTAACCAAACTCCCGAATCATCTCCAGGTCAAACCTGGTTCTTGTCTTTAACCGCTGTGCCTCAAGGTGCTTCCCCTGTGCCTCCAGTTCTGCCACCCGCTGATGCAGTTCCTCTTCAATTGACACCAGCGCCCGTTCTATTCGTTCTGGCCCGGTAACAAAATGCTTTGCCGGGTAAATCACCACCCGCTCCCGGCGCTCAATCAGGTCACCGGTAAGGATGTCAAATATGCTCAACCTCGCCACCCACTCCCGGTCAAACTCCACCCGCACCCCGTAATCCCGGTGGGAAGGGTGAATCTCAACCACATCACCCCTTACCCGAAAGGTTGACCGCTTTAACTCAAAATCATTCCTGGTGTACTGCAGTTTTACCAGTTTTTCCAGCAACCCTTCCCGATCCATTTCCCGCTCCATCTCAATTGGAAAAAGCGCCTCCTTGAACTCCCAGGGCTCACCGAGATTGTAAATACAGGACACCGAAGCAACGATAATCACATCCCGGCGCTCAATCAGACTGGAGGTGGCGCGTAACCGCAACCGCTCAATCTCCTCGTTAATGGAGGCGTCCTTCTCAATATAGAGGTCGTGCTCCGGCACATAAGCCTCGGGCTGATAATAGTCGTAATAGGAAATAAAATACTCCACCGCATTCTCCGGAAAGAACTGCCTGAACTCTCCATAAAGCTGCGCCGCCAGGGTCTTGTTATGGGAAAGGACAATCGTCGGCCGGTTCAACCTGGCAATCACATTTGCCATCACAAAGGTTTTGCCCGAACCGGTTACACCTAAAAGGGTGGAAAACTTTGCCCCGGACCGGACAAATTCCACCAACCGCTCAATCGCCTCCGGCTGGTCCCCGGCTGGCTTAAACGGCGCCTTTAACCGAAAACGCTCACTCACAGATAAATTCTAAACCCGGCCGTCCCCGGGTCAAGCCCGATAAAAACCGCCACCCCGGGCTGCCGCTGACCTGCAATTTTCATTGACTTATCTCCTCTCCTGACTATTATCGCTCCTGATGTCTTTCCGTGTCCCCTTCTACGACCTGAAATCGGAAAACCTTCCTTTTGCCGCCGATTTTCATCAGACTCTGGAACGCATCCTCCGGACCGGCAGGTTTGTCTTCGGTCCGGAACTGGCACAGTTAGAAAAGGAACTGGCCGAGTACCTTGGTGTTAATCAGGTCTGGGGGGTGAAGAGCGGTACCGACGGGCTGTTTTTTGCAATGAAGGCACTCGGCATCGGCCCCGGCGACGAAGTGATTACCGCTCCGTTCACCTTCTCCGGCACCATCACCGCCATCCTACGCACCGGTGCCACACCGGTTCTTGCGGACATTGACCCCGACACCCTCTGCCTGTCTCCGGAACGCTGCCGGGCGGTCATCACCGCCCACACAAAGGCGATTCTTCTCGTCCACCTTTTTGGCAACTGTAGCGACGTCAACCAGTTTCTTTCCCTCTGCCAGCAGGAAAACATCCTCCTGATTGAAGACGCCGCCCAGGCAATCGGCTCAACTTACCACGAGAAAAAACTGGGCAGTTTTGGCACCGCCAGCGCCTTCAGTTTTTACCCCACCAAAAACCTCGGCGCACTCGGCAACGGCGGAGCAATAGCAGCCTCATCAATCCGGGTTGATTGTGAAACCTCGGCCCGTCTGGACGAACTGCAGGCGGCATTTCTGCGCCTCAAACTCCGCCATCTTGACTCCGGGCTGACCCGGCGCCGGGCCATCGCCCGGCGGTATCAATCGGCGCTTAACCCGCTGGTCAAAATCGTCGCCAGCGCCCCGGATAGCCGGCCCAATTTCCATCAGTTTGCCATCCGCACCCCGCACCGGGACCAATTGCGCACCTTCCTTACCCGGACGGGCATTGAGACAATGGTCTATTATCCCCAACCGATCCATCGGTGCTCGGATTTTGCCGCCCTGTTCGGCAACCTCGTTCTTCCCGAAGCCGAACGCGCGGCTGAGGAAACTCTTTGCCTGCCCATCCGACAAAACTTGACAGATGACGAGCAGGCGTTCATCATTTCTACGGTAGAAAAATTTTTTCTGACTTATGATTAAGCTCACCGAGATCGTCTCCCCTGAACTCGCTCTGGACGCCCCGCCCATCAACCTGCAGGAAGAACTGTTTCACCTGATCGCCGACCAGCTCCTGACCGCGGGTATCTCCGTTGATCACGACTCCCTTATAGAGGGATTCCGAAAAAGAGAAGAACTTTGCTCCACCGGGGTCGGCCACGGCGTTGCCCTGCCCCATTCTGCCACCGATAGCATTGACCGGATTATCGTGGTGGTCGTCCGCCTCAACCCCGCTCTTGACTGGCACGCCCGGGACAACGAACCGGTTGACCTGGTGGTGGCGCTAATATCGCCACCATCACTCTATTCGGTTTATCTGCAGGTTCTGGCGGCGCTGGCCCGGGCCCTGCATCTGGCGCCAGTTCGGGAACTGGCGCGCAATGCGCCCAATGCGGCTGTTGCCGCACAGATCATCGCCCAGAGCGCCCAGCAGCAGGAGGCGGGCGGCGAGGTGGTGATTGAGCCGGTCTGTTAACCACGCCTTTTTTAAACTCCTCAACCCGTTCTGCCATTTTCGTAAAAATCGCCAGGCTCTCCTCTGCCGCCTGCCGGTCAAGAACCTGAATCGCAAAACCGGCATGGACAATCACATAATCCCCGACCTTCACCCCCGGGGTCATCACAATTGAAATCTCCCTTTCCACACCGCCAACCTCGCCAATTGCCCGGTCTCCTTCAATCGCTTTAATCCGAGTCGGAACCGCTAAACACATCGCTCCCCCTTCCCCGGTGAATAACAGCAGACCAAATCCCCCGGCTTCACCCCTAACCGCTCCGCCACCAGTTCGCACTTGGCGGCAAGTAGATAAAACCCGTCCCGGCCCTCCTCAACCAGCGACTCAAAGTTGGCATGCCCCTTGGCAATCACCAGGTCCGCCTGGTAATAACTCTCCCGAAATTCTGCCGATACGGTCTTTAGATCCACCCCCAGATAACGGGAACCGGTGCCAATTAATCGACCCAGTTCTCCCAATCCCAGCGCCGCCGCCTCGGTCACCGTGATATCGTTGAGAATCGGCGCCGACCGGGCAACAATGGTCAGTTCCACTTCGGGCAGGCGCTTGAGCAGAAGCCGGTCAAAGAAAACCTCGCCCGCATTGTCCAGAATGAACATCACCCGCTTTGCCTTTGCCAGCCGTTCCAGCAACAACCCGCTATCATCGCGGGCAAAGGCAAGCCGCTGCAGTTGCTTCTGAATGTCAAAACGGCGCTGCGGTCCGACGTCAATCACATTACCCGCCGCCGCCAGAATCAACGCCCGGTACAGGGGTGAATCACAGCGGTCCAGTTCGGCATCAAACCGCGTTGCCAGTTCTGCCGCCCGGCGGTTCTGCTCCTCTTTTACCTCCTGAAACGGATCGGTAATCCCCAGCAGGTCCATCGTTGCCACGAGCATCCGGGAGGTATAAGTACTGGGCGGTTCCGTTTCGTCCAGTTGCGGCCGCAACTTTTCCAGCCGGTCGTGCACCCTCGCCTCATCCTGCTCGCCACCGTTAACCATCCGGACCATCTTCAAACACTGCCTCATCCCGCACTCAAAACATTCGGCAGCCGACCGCATCGGTTTACGTCTTTAAAGGCTTTTTCTCCGCTGCCGGAAAAAGGACATTGTTGAGAATCAACCGGTAACCGGGTGAGTTCTTGTGCAGGGAGAGGTCGGTGGGTGGGTCGCCAATCCGGTGGGCGTAGTCCTCCGGGTCGTGTCCGCCGAGAAAGGTAAAAGTCCCCTTGCCAAACTCACCGTGAATGTACTTAACCTCCTCGGTGTTCGCCACCTCTCCCATAATCAGAACATCCTTCTTTAAGACCGAACGCCGGAACCCACAGTTCTGCCCGAGAAACTCCTTGACCAGCCCAACGTGGTTCTGCACCAGCATCGTCGGCACCGGGTCGTACTTGGCGGAAAAATCAAAAAGGGAAAAATAGACATCCTGCCCCCGGGCGGTCGCCTCCAGATAGGTATCAATATTGGAATGCTCATAGACCAGCGGATCGGTGATAACCTGAAAGTTTTCAAAGGCAAAACAGCCGGTAAAGTCAAGTCGGGACTGATACTGCGGATCAACCGGGTCACCGTCAAAAACCTCGGCACAGATGTCGGTGTTCCTTGCCGCCCAGGCGATATCCGGGGAATCGGTCGCCGAACACATCGCAAACAGCATCCCCCCTTCTGCCACATACTTCCGGATTGCCTCCAGTACCGCCAGTTTCAACTGGCTCACCTTACGGAAACCGAGTTCCCGCGCGGTTCTGATGTTGAGCGCCACCTCCTCCTGATACCATTTCTCGTGGCGGTAGGAGGAATAAAACTTACCAAACTGACCGGTGAAATCCTCGTGATGGAGATGTAACCAATCAAACTGCGAAAGCCTGCCGGCAAGCACCTCCCGATCCCAGACCACTTCATAAGGAATGCCGGCATAGTCCAGCGCCAGCCGCACCGCATCATCCCACGGGTCAGCGGTTGGCGGGGCATAAACCGCCACCCGGGTCGGTCGCTCCAGCACCACCGCTGCCATATTGTTCGCCTCTATTGTCTGCCGAATTGCCACCACCTCGGCCGAACCAACAATTTCAAACTGCACCCCGTTTAACCGGCACTCCTTTGCCGTCTGGGCATCATCGGGAAACAGAAACGAACCGCCCCGGTAATTCAAAAGCCACTCCACCCGTTGCCCCCGCTGTAACAGCCGGTAGGCAATGCCATAAGCCTTAAGGTGGTCACTCTGACTCAAATCCATTGGAATGAGCATCATCCCCGAAACAAAAACGGGCAACAGCAAAACGAACCGGGTAAACAACAACCGGGGGGCAGCCCCACTAGAAAAAAATCTCATCGCTCAACCCTCGTCCCGGCCGCACCTGCTAAGGCGGCTAAAATATGCTCCGGGTCGGTAATGACAACCTCTTTGCCACCACCGGCAAGAAACGCCAGCGCCGCCGCCACCTTCGGACCCATACTCCCCTCGGGAAAATGGCCCGCCTCCAGGTAACCCCGCATCTCTTCCGCACTCGCCCGCTCAATCGACCGGGCATCTGGCTGACCGTAATTCAGATACACCCGGTCAACCGCGGTAGAAATCACCAGCCGATCGGCGCCGATAAGGTTGGCCAGTAGCGCCGAGGCCAGATCCTTATCAATCACCGCCGCCACCCCGCGCAAGCCGTTATCATCCTCCACCACCGGAATCCCGCCCCCACCTGCCGCCACCACCACCGCACCCGCCAAAATCAAAGAACGAATCTCTTCAATCTCCACGACCGCCTTTGGCATCGGCGATGGCACCAGGCGCCGGAACCCCCGACCCGCATCCTCCTTCATTGTCCAGCCCAGTTCCCGCTGCAACCGCATCGCCTCCTCCCGGGTGTAAAATGGTCCCACCGGCTTGGCCGGATTGTGAAACGCCGGGTCCTCCTTGTCCACCACCACCTGGGTAACAACCGTAACCACCCGACGGGAAACACCAATTCGCCGGAACTGATTGCCCAAAACCTGCTGGATCATATACCCGATCTCCGCCTGGGTCTGGGCGTTCGCCGCGTCCAGCGGCACCTCTGGCAGCCGGTTTCGTGCCAGATGGGAACGTAAAAGCACAAACCCGACCTGGGGACCATTTCCGTGGGTTATCACCACCCGCTCACCGCCCTGCACCAGCTGGACAATCGGCGCACCGGTTGCCTCCAGCGTTGCCATCTGCTCTTGAAAAGAACTGTTACCCTTGCGCCGGATCAACGAATTGCCGCCAATTGCAATAACAGTTGTTCCCATATAATAAATCATACCCCACTCCGCCCAACAATCAAGCCCGCGCTCACGCGGACAATCACAAAGAAACAATCTCCCCCAGCCGGGGAAAAATTCCCCCTGTTTCCAATCCGTTAGCGGCAAGCCTCTTTCTTTCCTTAAACTATCGATAAAGCAAACCCCCGATTAGTAACCATCGCAATCACCAAAACCACCGCCATTTCATTAACAAAAAAGACACACCACCAGAGGTCGCTCCCACCGGTATCCCGGACCGCACCGCCACCTTTACCGCGTCCCGGAAAACAGCCGGGGGAACTGGGAAGGGGTAAGGCCGATTTTCCTGACAACACGCTGAAAAATTAAGCCTTATATAATTTCTCCGCCAGACAAAACTTTGCCCCCATTGGCAAATTTGCCCGCAAAATTAATTATTGGTTTTCCCCCAACCCTGAGAGTTCTGTTCTGCGGGTTAACCTTCTTCCCGAATACAGGGCAAA
>FMSI01064034.1_pt1 | contig 20123 bp, 20 predicted proteins | sample 1504471 | NCBI WGS metagenome assembly FMSI01 (sample SAMEA4475357, study PRJEB15587) | soil metagenome | biome: Soil; feature: Field | place: India | collected 2015-03-11 | depth 0 m
AACCTGTGCGGCATAAACAGTATGAGGTATTGTATTTATAATAGTATTATTATATGCGATAGTTCCTGATAATGGAGACAAAATGCGGGCAAAGAGTTTAAGCAGTGTTGATTTGCCAGCTCCGTTTGGCCCTATGATGCCAATAAAATCGCCAGTATTAATTGTGCAATGAGGAATACTCAGCACAGGAATATTGTTGTAGCCAGCTTTTATGTTGCTACATTCAAATAATTTCATAGGCTATCCTTGCGTGATAGAAGGAGAATTAAAAAAAATATTCCACCAAAAAAGCCGGTGATAATGCCTGATGGTATTTCGTATGGCATGATGATACTTCGACCGATAGTATCGGCTACTACCAGTGTGGTACCGCCAGCAATAGCTGATACTGGCAAAAGGAACGCATGGTTGGCTTTTATAGTGCGCACTGCGTGCGGCACAATAAGCCCTACAAAACCAATGATACCGGTTGCGGCCACGGTGATGCTTGTTGCAAGTGAAGCAATCCAGAAAAGCATCCCTATCTGAAATAGGGTTATACCGTGTGTAGCAGCAAATTGTGATCCAAATGAAAGTATATCCAGATGCCTGTGAAACAAAATCATAATGCTTAGCAAGATCAGTATACTGAATGCGTAAGGTAAAATGTATTCGTAGTGTGCCATGGACAGATCGCCCCATAGCCACATCAGCGTTTTGTGCACAGTATCTGGCTTTGAAAACGCAAACAGTAAAAACACAGATGATGAAAGTACAAAACTAAGTGATAGGCCTGATAAAATCACAGCAGTAGGATGAAACTGAAATGATCGCGCCAGAAAAAAAATTATGACTACAGTGGCAAGCCCACCAAAGAATGCAAATACTGAAACTAAATGGCTTGCTAATATAATTGCTATACTTGCTCCCAATGCAGCTCCACCTGACACACCAAGTGTGAAGGGCTCTGCTAATGGGTTTTTTAACAGTGCCTGGAATATGCAGCCTGAGGTTGCAAGTGCCGCACCAACCACAAATGCCATGAGTATCCTCAACAGGCGTAACATGATGATCTGTGTGGTAGAAGGATTTTTGCCTTTGAACAATGTCAGCAGGGTTACATCAGTGGATCCAATGGAAAGAGCTATCGCCACAATAATGAGGCATCCAAAGATGATCAATAATGAAAGTAGTATTTTTGATTTTGTTTTCATGGCACAGTATTTCACATACATTCATAACGGGTGGATTGAATGGGATTGTCAACATTTTAATAGTGGTATTATTGTATTAGGTAGTCAGGTTATTTAAGCATCATGTTTTGAGCAAGAATCGTGGTGATATGCTGCAATGAATTACAATAATGTTGTGGAGTATAAAGATACACATCCTGATATGGGATGTAGATGATTTTTTTTATTTGGGCGATAGCTTGCGGCAGCGGCTCACTGAACAGTGCAATGATGGCATCAACCTCTGATGCTAAGAGATACTCCTGCTGAATAATGGGGTAGCGTGTTTTACTGTAAGAGATACAATTGCCAATGCCTGCATCGGAAAAAATATTGCTTATGTATGAGTTGCGTGAAACTGCGATGTAAGGATGTGATGATAGTAAAATGATTGCGCTGGCACCTGTCTTGTGCAAAAGGTTCTGCCGCATTTTTTTGTAGTGCAGTAGTTTTGCTTCTGCAAGCTTTTCTTTGTTAATAACAGTAGCAATAGTGCGATAGTTACTGCATAAGGCTTCAAAGCTTACAGCCGGCGGAAGTTGTGTAACCACAATTCCGGTGTGTGCTAAGTATTCAATTTTTTGCGTCACTGCATCTTCACGCGATGCCAGCACAATATCAGGTTGCAAGGCAATGATCTGTTCAATATTGGGATTGTTAATATTCCCCACGATGGGTAGCGGTCTTGAAAGTGGTGGATGGTACTGAGTCACGCCTGCAAGCATGTGTTCGCTTTCTAAATCAATAATCATGGCAGTGATTGATGGCGACAGAGAGATAATGCGTGAGTAATGCTTAATAGATTTATGTGCACCATAGAGCATTGTAGTAAGAGCTGTCGCCACTATAATAGCACAGCATGATAGTATTATAGATGAGAAATGTTTCCACTGTGACATACACATGTGCTACAACCCTGGTGGCAACTGTCAAGGATAATGATAAAGTTAATGCTGAATAAAAAATGTGTTGGCCCATTCAATTGCTTTTCGGTATGACTGAGCAATTTGCTCTGCAGGAAGCTGAAGTTCATTTGAAAGCCTGGTTACTGCTTCCCAGTTACCTTTTTCGTATGCTGTGATAAACTGGTATATGTTTGAGTAAGGTCCTTCAGAATATAAGATCGCATTTTTAATGTCATCTGTGAGGGGTAATTGTTGCATTATTTCTTTTTTTTCTTTATCAAAGAATGCATCAACCAGTGAGAATAATCCCATAAGGAAACATTCAGAAGCTTGAGCTTTTAATTGTGATGAAATGGCAAGAAGTTCAGCAAATTTTGCACGAATCAGGGAAGTAACGATAAGTTCCTGAGGCTTATCCTGTGCAATACTGTGCAATACCACAAATGAAAGCCAGTTTTTAAATTCACGGATGCCTAAAAGTGCCAGTGCATGTTTAATTGAACCAATCTGGCTGGCAAATCCAAAGGCAGCAGAGTTTATGAATTTCAGCAATTTGAAACTCAGTGAGACATCACGCTTTATTATCTCTTCTAATTTGCCAAAATCAACATCTTCTTTATGAATTTGCTGAAGTATTTCCAGATAGTTTAGTTTATATACAGGTATATCTTTTGATTCAATAATCTCTGGGTGGCTGAAGAAAAATCCTTGAAAATATGAGTAGCCTAAGGAAAGCGCTTCGTGAAAATCCTCATAGGTTTCAATCTTCTCTGCAAGGAGTTTAATGTTGAGCTGGGCTGTTTCATTATGTATCTGCAAGCGCTCAAAAGTGTTTGTGTTTAAGAAATCAACTTTTATAATATCTGCATAAGGCAATAGTTCGCGGTATTCATCAGTAAATACAAAATCATCAAGGGCAATTTTATATCCCTGGCTTTTCAACTTCTTTGCGATGGTGATTATTTCCTGTGTAATAGGAACGGTTTCAAGTATTTCTATGGTGAGGACTTCTTTGGGAAAGAAATACGCTAAATTAGTTTTAAGTGTTGTTTCAGTAAAATTTATAAAAGCTCTTCTACCACCTGTTAATGAATTGGTGCCAATGACTAGAAAGCTATTAATAAGTGTTTTTGATGTTGATGCATCAGCATCAAGTGCATTGTAAAAATTTTCAAATCCATTACGGAAGAGTATTTCATAACCATATAATTCCTTATGCCTGTTAAATATTGGCTGCCTGGCAACAAAAATGGCATAATTATGTGGTTTTTGTTTTTGTCTCATAACTACATTTTGACGTACATTGTAACCCCCCGTAGCTACAACCCGCAGGGATATTTAATCCAAAAAATAGCAAAATTTTTATAAATAAATATTACTATAAATGTATCATGCAACACTTTTGTTGGCAAGTATTTTATAATTAAAATAATTTTTTATCTATACCTTTATTGTCATTAAATTTTGTGTAGTGATTACATGTGATTTTTGATGTGGGTATCTATAATTATGCATTATTTTTAGCAACAGTACATCCTCAGCCTATATTTTATGGATATGAGTTTGATTAAGGGTTTAATTGTGAGATGGATTCCGTGTGCAGAATGTAATGTTCTTGAATAGTTTATTCGTAACACCCAATCTGCCTTGATATCACAATTTTCTGAATTTCAGATGTTCCTTCACCTATGGTTAAAAGCTTGTAATCCCTGTAAAACCTCTCCACGTTGTATTCTTTCATAAGCCCGTAGCCACCATGAATCTGTACTGCCTGATCCACTACACGCCCCATTACTTCAGAGCAGTAAAGTTTTGCCATTGCAGCATGTTTTGAGAAAGGCAGCCCCGCATCTTTTAATTTGCAGGCTTTATACAGCAAGTTGCGCGCTGCTTCAATCTCAGTTGCCATCTCAGCTAATTTAAATGCAATTGCTTGAAATGTTGATATAGGCTGTCCAAATTGTCTGCGCTGCTTTGCGTAACGGAGTGCCAGTTCATACGCTCCCTGTGCACCACCAAGGCCCATAGCAGCAATTGCAAGCCTTCCATTGTCCAGTGTCGATAGCATCTGGTGAAATCCTTCTCCGCGTTTTCCCAGCAAATTTTCCTCAGGCACTCTGCAGTCGTCAAAGTAGAGCTCTCCCGTATCAGATGCACGCCACATCATTTTGTGGGTCATCTTCTTTGCGGTGAATCCCGGCGTGCCGTTAGGTACCAGTATGCACGATATTTCTTTTTTGCCATCATCTCGCTTGCCAGTTATTGCCTGCACAGTGCATACGCCTGCCATTGGCGACGTAGAGTTGGTGATAAATATTTTGCTGCCATTTATTACCCACTGCCCGTTTTCTAATCGGGCAGTGGTTTTACTTGCTCCTGCATCAGAACCAGCTTCTGGTTCAGTTAGGCCAAATGATGCAAGTATCTCGCCTCTGCACAGTCGTGGGAGCCACTCCTTTCTTTGCTTCTCGTTGCCAAAATAGTATATTGGGCCAATTCCCAGTGAATTGCCGGCAGCAACCGTTGCAGCCTGTGAGCCGTCGATGCGGGCTATTTCCTCAACAACTATCGCATATGATAAATAATCCATTCCTGCTCCACCATACTCCTGAGGGATCACAATTCCAAAAAGGCCCATTTGCCCCATCTTTTTGGTTAGTTCCACTGAAAATGTTTCAGTTTCATCCAGTTCCTGCGCTATGGGAAGGATTTCTTTTTCGGCAAACTCACGCACATTTTGCCGCAGAAGTTTTTGTTCTTCGTTTAATCCAAAATCGTACATGGCGAACCTCTTTTATCATGGTAGGATGATTCTGATGAATATTTATACTTTTTCAAAGTACACAATATCGTCAAGACTGCCGGTACGCTCCTTTGAAGGTTTAAGCTTGGCTTTTACTTTGATTCCCAGTTTTAAATCCTTTTCATCAATATTGAGTCGGTGAATTATGCCTCCTTTAACTTTATCAAAACGTATTAAGCCAATCATATGTGGTTTATCATACATGGTGCCCTGATAATCGCGATAGCATATAGTAAAAGAGTATAACTCACCTTCTAATCCAACAGAGGTATACGTATCAATTGGATTGAAACATTCTTCACAATAAATTAGCGGGTAGATTGTTTTTAATCCGCAGTGGGAGCATACTGATGCAATAAATTCTCCTTTTTGCCTGAGTGTTTCAAAAAATTTATTTCCAGCCACTCCTAACGTGTACTGATAGTTGACGGGTATCTGACCTTCAAAATAACCCAGTTGTGTATTTACCTGCATAGATTCTTTAAATGACATGGCAAGCCTCCTTTTTAATACGGTTCAAAGAAAAGAATATCAGTGATTGAACCTGTTCGTTCAGCAGCAGGTTTCCAGACAGCCTTTACCTTCATACCAATCTTAACTTTTAAAGGTTCAACATTGCCCAATATATGCATTATCCCCTGACCAGGTGAAGCGCCATCAATTTCAATGACTGCAGGTATATGCCGTGGTTCATCTGGTTTCAGTCGGCTGGCATCCCAGTTAACATGACAGATTGCAAAGGTATTTACAATGCCAGTGTCTTTAACTGGAAGATAGTCGTCTGTTGGTCTCCAGCACATTTCGCAAAAAGCACGCGCGGGTAACATTATGCGACCGCATTTTTCACAATATGCAGCTAAAATTTTTCCTTCTTTTAACGATTGCAGATATTTACCAATGCCAATACCATTATCCCAAGCATATTGTAAATTTGGTTTCCATGATATTTTAAGAGTCTTTTCATATTCTTCGCTTGAAAGGCCTTTTACTGGAACATTTTCTATTTTCATATTTGCCTCCTATCGTCGTAATACTATAACTGTGCCCACCTGCATCAGGTCGCCCCATGCTTGAGCTACTCCTACACGTGGCTTTCCAGGTACCTGGCGTTTACCAGCTTCTTCACGCAACTGCAGGAAAATCTCAATGACCTTCATTAATCCAGTTGCAGAAATTGGATTGCCCACACCCAGTGCGCCACCAGAAGGGCATGTAGGAAGATTTCCTGTTCGTGCTGTGTAGCCTTCAGCTGTAAGTCTGGCAGCTTCGCCACGCTCACATAATAGTAATCCTTCCATATGATGGAGCTCTTTATAATCAAAGGGGTCATAGGGTTCTGCAACCTGAATTTGCTTATGTGGTTCAGTAATGCCAGCCATCTCATATGCCATTCGTGCAGCTTTTTCAACATATCGTGGATAATAAAGATCCTTTGTTGCCCAGTATGCTGTATCTAAATTCCAGCCAACACCATCAATCCACACAGGTTTATCGGTTAAGCGTTTAGCCACATCTTCACTTGCAAGCACTACCGCTGCAGCACCATCAGATGCAGGGCTTATGTCAAGGCGATGTACTGGTTCGGCTAGCACTTCTGAATTCAATACATCGTCCAGGGTTACTGTTTCTGCAACCTGTGCTGAAGGATGATCCAGGGCATTAATCTTATTTTTCACTGCAACCCTGGCAACATCAGCTTTGGATAAACCATACGTTTCCATATAACGCCGCATTTCCAGAGCAAAAATCCATATCAACGTTGGCTTCAGTGGCTGCTCTGTTGTGTGGTCAAAAATAGTTAAAAATGCACCTTGAGGATGTGGATGGCAGGATGACATTTTTTCAGAACACACAACTAAACATACATCACATGCGCCAGAAGCAACATGCATCCAGCCGTGAATTGGTGCAAATACGCCTGTGCCTCCACCAACAAAATTCCGTATATATGGTTTATTGTTACCACCAGCACCGCTTAAAAGATACTCACCTTTCATGTGAACCCCATCAAACGCATCAGGTGCTGTGCCCAATGTAATCATCTCCACATCTTTGAGTTTTAATCCAGCCTGGTCTAACGCCATCTTTGAAGCTAAGTATGACATTTCCGGGCCGGTTTCCAAAGCTCTGCGAACAAATTTAGTAATTCCAGCTCCAACAATTGCTACTTTTCTTAATCCCATACATTCCCTCCTTATTCATTTGATAATATGGCGACAGCTCCAGTGGCAGTTGGAACACCCCGCCATGACTGTACCAAACCAGTCTTTGCATTTGGTACCTGTCGCGTTCCGGCCTCATGCCGCAACTGCATAACCGCTTCAACAACTTTCATCCCACCGCTTGCTTCATATGTATGACCAACGCCTAAAGACCCGCCTGAGACATTTACAGGTAGTATCCCGCCTAATTGTGTAGCACCTGTCTGAGTTAAGAAACCAGCTTCACCTTTGCGTGCGATGCCGATAGCTTCTAAATGTTGTAATTCTTTGTATGAGTATTCGTCGCAAATTTCAGCAAAATCAAGGTCTTTTAGTGGATTGGTGATACCTGCCATAGCAAATGCCTTTTGAGCAGCCAACTGAGCATAGTCAGCATATACTAAATTGCGGCACCACGGATTACCTTGACCTGAGAACCAGCTTATGCCGGATATCCATACTGGCTTATTGCATAATGCTTTTGCTTCTTTTTCTGATGCCAGCACAACCATTATCGCACCATCAGAAGGTTTTGAAGCATCCAATTCCTTTAAAGGCAATGATAGGGGATGTGACGATAGTACATCGTCAACAGTAAGGCGTGCAGCATGTGCTGCCTGTGGATTTCTGAGCGCATTTGCTTTGTTTTTTACTACAACATGTGCACATTGCTGTTCAGTGTTGCCTGTTTCTTCAAGAAAACGCTTCATTTCCAGTCCAGCCAGAAAATCAGCATTTTCTTTGAGAGGCCTTAAATATACAGGGTCAAGGGCAAATGCTTTTACTTCATCAAGTGTTTTTATGTTGGATGCCTTACTATGTGCTTCCACTGCTATGGTTCTGAATCTGCCAGTGTTAATCAGCATGCACCCTATACCAAGGGCCTGTAAAAAATCTGCTGTAACTGTCTGAACAGGACGCATAACAGCACCCATTTGATCGGGGACATATTCATCAAATATACTGTAGCCTTCCAAGAAGTCTTCGGACGCAGTGATGAATGAATCAATTTCTTTAGGGTGCAAGCCAGCTTCCTCGTACGCTTTGACTGCAGCGGTATACGTGAGCTCTTTGAAAGACAGAGAAGGGCTAACAGTAGAAAAACCTGTCACTCCGATGCCCACAATGGCAACTCGTTCTTTCATAATACTATCCTCCTCATGTAATGATTAAATGAAATAATGTAAGCTAATCAAAACTTTTGGCAAATTTTTGCTTATTCTATGGTTACAGAGCAATGCATTGAATGTGCCTTATACATGTTATAATGCAATAAGGTCGGCAATAGAAGATAATTTGAAAATTAAATAGTTCCTATCCACAAGGCAATAGCAGTAGATTTGGAATTATTGGTGATGTGTTGTTGATCGGGTTGAGTAAAAAAGTGGGCAGCATCACCCTGGTTTAGCGTAACATGCTGATCCTGATAGGTTAAATCCAGTGAACCTTTAAGAATACACAGCACTTCCTGGCTATTGCGAACCCCCTTTCGGGCAGGAATGCTTTTGCCTGGTTCAATTACAAGGATTGCGCTGTCAATTGCCCGTCGCAGTTCCGGTGCAAAAAACCGTATTGTTGCAAAGCCAACATGTGGTATGTCAACATCATTGTAGTCTTTTTTGCGAATTACAGATATTCTTTCCTGGTTTTGTGCTTGTTGGATAACTTCACCTGCATCACAGCCAATCGCTTTACAGATATTCATAAGCGTATCAACCGATGGAGAATTAACATTATTCTCAATCTGGCTCAGAAACCCTTCTGAAATACCTGCACGCAAAGCAACTGTTTTAAGTGTAAGCTTCATCTCCTTGCGGCGCAATTTTAACACAGAACCTAAATCCATAGTAAATGTAATAGTGTTAGATATTTACATGTTAGACATAATATTGACTATTTATTAATATTTACTATATATAAATATTTATAAAATTGTCAAGAATAATTTATCAAAATTTTAAATATGTCAAAGATGTGCATAGCTATTATACAATTGGTGGTATCACTATAATTAAATATGAATTCTTGTACTTATCTTGAGAAAGTACATATGAGTGCGGCTATACTCTATTATTTTCAAAGTATCATATTTATTTAATTATTAGAGCTATTGCCACAATAATAAGAAGTAGTAATACAAATTTTTTAAATACCTCTTGATTAATATTTTTATAGATAATGCTACCGGCATATACACCCAAAAAAATAGCTGGCAGAAGAGCCATAAAAGAAAGAGCCACATGTTTTGTTAATAGTCCGCCAATCGTGTGCATAATGACAAGGCTGAATCCAGAAAAAAGAAAATAGGAAGATAGAGAAATATTCATTTCATCCTTTGTCCAGCTTTGAGAAGTTATGTAGATGACAATTGGAGGACCATCTGTATTGAATGCACCGCCCAAACACCCGGCAAAAAAACCAAGTGCATAGCCTGCTTTGTAATTAATGGTAATACTGGAATACGTATTTTTAAATGAATACAATGCATATCCTATTATTACCAGGGCAAGTGTTGTTTTTATAATACTTTCAGGCAAATTCACAAGTAAATATATTCCTGTTGGGATGCCAGGTATTGCTCCAATGATAAGAGGTTTTATCTTTTTTGGGTCAAGATGTTGATGCAACCTTAAAAAATTGAGTGCTGTAATACAAGTTCCATTGAGTGCAACAAGGGGTGTTACAAAATTCATTGGGAATAGAAATGGCAAAAGTGACATGGAAACAAGTGCTGAACCAAAACTGGTTATTGCCTGCACAAATGCAGAAATGAATACTATGGTAAAAGAAATAATGTAATATTCAATTGTCATGCGTATAGTATATGTATGAGATACTAAGGTAACGATTATAAATACTAATAGTATATAGCAATTATACCAATTGTAAAATAATTTTGAGGTGAATTTCAAAAAGTGATAATTATTAGTGTCGTAAAAATTGTTTGACAATGTAGTGTTTTGCAGTAGTATCTGTATAGCAAAGCGGGGTATATATAAATTCCCAGCCCAATGGTCCATAGGGCTATTTTTGATATATACAAAAAAGAGGTAACCATGGATGAAAAAATATTTGCAAAGTTAATCAAAGATGTCATTTCAGAAGAATTAAAAATCGTTAGAGCAGAAATGGCAACAAAAGAAGATTTAAAAGCATTTGCCACTAAGGAAGATTTAAAAGCATTTGCAACAAAAGAGGATTTAAAGGCATTTGCCACAAAAGAAGACTTAACGGCATTTGCTACTAAGGAAGACTTGAAAGCATTTGCAACAAAAGAAGACTTAACAGCGTTTGCCACAAAAGAGGATTTAAAGGCATTTGCTATAAAAGATGATTTCTTTAATTTTGAGGCACGAATGACTTCAACACTTGAAAACATTCGTGAAGGAGTGCGAATTTCACTTTTTGAGGTTGAACAGCAGCTGCGTGAAATAAAAAGTAAGCAACGTTTCTATGATTTTGATTATATTGTTAGACAAAACGATGCATTGATTAAAGCTCTTAAGGACTTGCATGAAGAAAAAACTTTTATTATACATCGCATGAAAGATCTTGATGAAAGACTTTCCCGTGTTGAGCAACTTTCAAGTAGTTAATACTTGCGTGCAATGAAAAAACAAAAGAAAGCAATTATTACAGTGCCTAAGAAAGCTTCTTCTTTTTTTAAAGAGGGAAGCAGCGATTTTGGCATTCTGCTTCTTCACGGTTTTACCGGTACACCTGCCGAAATGCGGTATTTAGCTGAAAAACTTAATGCAGCAGGTGCAACTGTGTATGTGCCGCGTTACCCAGGACACGGAACAAGCTTGGTTGAAATGGCCAACTCAAGTGTAGATGTGTGGTTTACTGTAGCTCGTGAAGCCTTGTTTGAACTCAAAGCTCATTGCAACAATGTGTATGTTGCAGGGCTTTCTATGGGCGGCATATTTGCAATACTTTTAGCGCGTGAGTTTGCAATTCAAAAAATTGCAATTATGTCAGTGCCCTGCACATTAAAAGAAAAGACCATCTATGCTGCACCGATTGCAGGCCTATTTACAAAAATATTATGGGTTTCCAACAAAACAAAAGGGGTGTGTGATGAGGTTGCGCGTAGAGAGCATATCTGCTATGATGATGGGTTACCTGTTTGCCAGTCGTGGCAGCTTTTTACAACTATAAAAAAAGCAATGAAATCGCTGCCCTATGTTGAGTCAGATGTGCTTATCATACAGTCAAAAAATGATACAGTGATACCACAGCACTCAGCTGAGTATATCTACTCTCGTCTTAGGTCAGAGCATAAAGAAATCGTGTGGCTAACTGCAAGCGGTCACGCCGTCACTGTTGATTTTGAGAAGGACGTGGTTGCAGAGCACTGTATTAATTTTTTCCTGAAGCAATAGATAATTATACCAGTAACTATCGCCCTATACTATAAGAGCAATAATGGCAAAAATATCAATAATAATGAGGGTGGGCGATAGTTCCTTCCATTTGCCTGCTGCAATGCAAATACACGTATAGCTTAAAAAGCCCCACACAATCCCCTGGGTGATGCTGTAGGTAAGAGGAATCATAAGACAGGTAATGAATGCTGGCAGGCTGTGCGATATATCCTTCCAGTTAATGGATGAAAGAGGCTGCATCATGAATAGTCCAATAAGGACAAGCACTGGAGCTGTAGCCACCTGTGGAATAAACGATAGCAAGGGAGACAGCCACATAAACGGCAAAAACAAAATCCCTGCAACAACTGCGGTAAGCCCCGTTTTACCACCTTCTTCAACGCCAGCTGCGCTCTCGATGTAAGTGGTGGCGCTTGATGTGCCGAATATTCCGGAAATAAATGTTGCAAAGCCATCGACAAACAAGGCTTTGCCCACATTATGAGGAAGGCCTGTTTTTTTGTCAATGAAGCCACCAACCTGCGCCACACCCACAAACGTTGAGATGCTGTCAAACATGTCGGTAAAAAGAAGTGTAAAGATAGGCACTATAAAAGTTGATAACAACGCGTCACGAATGGTGAAACTAAAAAAAAGCGATGTATCAGGATGTGCAACATATTCTGATGGTAGTGATGCAAATGGTGTAAGTCCAATAACTGCATAGATGTGGCTTGTGCTCCACACAAGTGCTGCAGTTGCAACAATACCAATGATAAGCGCTCCTTTTATTTTTCGGTATACCAGCACACCAGTTAAAATGAGGCCGCAGGCAAAAAGTAACTGCTGAATTCCCAGTCCGCCAAATGTCACAAGGGTAGCAGGGTGTGATGTAATGATTCCTGCATTCTTCAAGCCAATGAATCCTAAGAAAAGGCCAATACCTGCTGCTATTGAATACCTTAAATGTAGTGGAATTGCGGCAACTATCTTTTCACGAACACCAAATGAAGAAAGCAGCATAAAGATAACACCTGATATACACACCGTACCTAATGCAACCTGCCACGGTGTTCCGCCGCCAACCAGCGTATAGGTAAAGAACGCATTGATGCCCATACCTGGAGCCAGTGCAAAGGGTAAGTTGGTAACAAGCCCCATGAGCACAGAGCTAATACACGAAACAATCACCGTTGCAAAAAGTACACCGTGAAATGGCATGCCTGCATCTTGTAGTATTAGCGGATTAACCACAATGATGTAGGCCATTGTTAAAAATGTGGCAATACCTGCACGAATTTCGGTGCTTATGGTAGTTTTGTTACTGTGAATGTGGAAGTATTTTTCTATAATTTTTTTCATGATTCTATTTTATCCTTTTTTTAATTATTTTTTAGCAGTGAAGTCATACGTAAAAATTGCATATATTTTTAGGCTAAACTAATTATTTTCCCCTACCAATTAGGTTGTATTTTATCAATTGCTTTTTTCCATGATTGAATGTATGCAACATTATTATCACTGTATCTTATTCAGTAGTAAGCACCTTTTAAAACTGCAGCAATTTCAACAATGCATTCTTCATAACATAATTTAACATCCTGAAATGTATTGTGTACTATCGCATGCCCTATCTAAATGTGAAGTGGCAAGGATAATTTCGTCATAATAGGTTTTGTTTTGGTATTACAAACTATGGTTTTTTCAAGATATTTTTAAATGTTCCAGATTGTTACTATGTAACGACACAAGCTTTCTACATGTTATTGGGGGTAAATATTATAAAATAGTTGTAAAACCTTTTGTGCTCATACCAGGTCATTAATGTGTTTTATTTAGATGCGTATGGAGTGTATTGTCAATTTATTTCCAAAACCATTCTTTGTATACTATGATAATTAGGTGAAGGCAGATTTGCAGTAAGGTAAGTGAAAGTTAATGTGTAAAAATTTATTGTCTTATGGAACTAAACTTTTTGAAAAGATATAGCTGATGATAAAAGTTTATGTAAGATATGCTTGGTAACGGATTTTGTAATTTTGCTTTACATGGATGATAGGATTATTTACTATAGCTGTAATGCAAATTAAGAGGGGTTGTCAGTTGGTTCAATAAGCAACTTCTACGTGATGAAAATGTAAGGCAATGTTATTCAAACCAGTATACAATTAGGGGAAGAATCCAAACTATTGAATCACGATTTTTGGGTCACTATGTACTCCAAGAATAATATATAGATTCTATTTTTTTGGGAAGCATTATATTTTTTAGTAGTGAGGTGGTTATGGAATTACAACAGGCAATTATTGAAAGAAGGAGCATCCGCCGTTTTACTGATTACTATGTTACTGATGCAGAAATTACGCAGATACTGGAAGCTGCCCGCATGGCACCATCGTGGGCAAATGTGCAGCCGTGGGAATTCATTGTTGTGCGTGATAGATCATTAATTGAAAAGATTACTGAGACATATTCTCCCAATAATCCTGCGCGCAAGTGTTCACTGGCATCTTCTGCGTTGATAGTTGCATGTGCCAAGAAGAATATTTCAGGCTGCAAGGAAGGGCAACAGGTTACTGCACTATCAAACTGGTATATGTTTGATGTTGGTATGGCAGTGCAAAATGTGTGCCTTAAAGCTCATGAGCTGGGGCTTGGCACTGTTGTTGTGGGATTTCTTGATCACCAAAAATGCAATGAAATTCTCAATGTTCCGTCAGACACCACAGTTGTGGTATCAATACCTATTGGCAAACCTGAGGTAAGCGGTAAACAGGGACCACCACGAAAAGAACTTGCTGAATTTGTTTATTTAAATATATATGGTAATAAGTTTTTTTAACATACTTTTATAATGTCCACCTAATTTGACTTACAGATTGTAAAATGCACATTCTTACCTCTCGTTACCATAAATGTTGGTGCTACATGAACGTTACAAGGTGAGTGGGTAGGATAATAGTATACGATCACATTTTTGGAGGAATATGGATATAAAAGATAAATGGATCTACTTTGCAGGGTCTCTGTTTACTGCAGCGGAAAGAAATTTTAATCAGGAACTATCGCAATATATTGAACAGGCGGGTTATGCGGTGTATTTACCACAAAACGAATGCAAAGGGATTACATCAGCTGAAGATATATTTAAAAGGTGCATTAAGGGTCTTGATGGTGCATGGTGTGTGATTGCAGTGCTAGATGGTGCTGATGCTGATTCGGGGACATGCTTTGAGGTAGGGTACGCGTACGCAAAAGGTATTCCAGTTATTGGATTGCGAACTGATTTTAGGAAAAGTGGTGATGATGGTTATGTAAATCTCATGCTTTCAAAAAGTGTTGAAACAATATGCATTGTAAATAGTTTAGATACAACGTCAATTGAAGAAATTGCAAAACGGCTAATGGTTGAAATACATAAATTGCTGGTAAAAGTAATTAAAAAGTGAATTATATTAAAAAAGTTATGGATAAGCGTTTAGAATAATTACCAAAGGCAGTGACTTTAGGCTCTTCAAATATATGAAAATAAGTAAAATTAATGTAAGTAATAAAGTTTTATAGTGTAATAAAAATTATTGCAACCTTTCTTCTATTAAGGGAGTCAGTCATGAAAAAGATAGTACTATATGCAGGGATATTTATTGGAGGAATAATCGCATCTGTTTTAGTGTTGCTTATATATGGACTATCATTTAGGCAGAGTGCTGTCATTCAGGATATTGCCAAGCAATATTATCATGCAAGCAAGCTTGTTCTTTTTGGAAATGTGGCAATAGGTTTTATAAGCGATAGCTCTTCGCAAAATAAGGATCTTGAAAGCAAGCCACACTCATTAAAAATAATTTCAACACAAACTATCGCCAACATGTATTTTAATCCGTTCGAGAGTGTATATGTGCCTCCGCAGTATCTGGGCACATACCACATCAATGCTTCAGGCCATGAGGGGATACTGGTGTTGCAGGTTAAGGATGGTGTGTTGTATGGTTCGGTACGCTTTCCCAATTGGGCTAACGGTGTGTGGGAACCTTTGAAAGGGGTAACAATAAAAAACACCACGCTGCATTTTACTCGCTCAGTTACTAACGAGCAGGAAAGGATCAAAACTGGAGCACGTGAATATTTTACTCAGTACTATGTTGGTACATATAGGGATAATGGAAAAAAAATAATTGGTTTCTATAAATCGCGCGGTGCAAAATATTTATTTGAAGCATACAGAAAGAAATAACTGTTATTGTGCTATGACAACACGATTGCGACCACGTTCTTTTGCCTGGTAGAGTGCTTCATCAGCCTTTACCCGTACACTGTCTTTGTCAAATGCAGGAAATGCAGCTATACCCATACTCAGTGACAGTGTGAAATTGCTCATCCCAAGTTGCTTGCAATCAATTGCATTGACTTTCTGCCGTGCTTCCTCTGCCAACTGGTGTGCACCTGACACATCATTGCAATCAAAAATTACAGCAAACTCATCACCGCCATACCTGCATACTGCATCATGTTCTCTGAATGTGGTTTTAAGCACATCAACTATCGAAAGGATAGCTTTGTCGCCAACCTCGTGGCTGTACTCATCATTTATTTTTCTAAAATAATCTAAATCAATCATAATCAGGCAAAATGGCTTTTCCTGTGTCATCTTCAATGTGATGGTATCCTCAAAATAACTGCGATTGTACACACCTGTGAATTCATCAATAATTGATCGTTTGCGTGCTGCCTCACCCCACTGAATCATCTCAGTTAAAAATGAGCCCGTTTTCATAAGCCGCTGCGAAATGACTGTGAGCATGTCATACATAATCTTAATAGCAGCAGATGGATGGCTGTTGATGATAGTAAAAAAATCAGAAGCTGTCAGAGATAATAGTGTGCAATCAGTCTGTGCAATGCAGGTGGCAGAGCGCACGTCGTTTTCAAATATGGCCATATCTCCAAAAAAATCTCCAGGAGAAAAGTGCGCAACTTCGCGAAGGCCTGCATCGGGCAATTTGATAAATGCTGCAACTTCACCATCTGCAACAATGAAAAGCTCGCTTCCATATGTTCCTTCGTCAAAGATGATGCTGCCTTTAGTATAAACCTTTTGCAAAAAAAAGGGAACCAGTTGCAGAATCTCGTCATTGGTTAACTTTTTAAAAATAGTAACTTTTGATAGCAGTGCGTCCAATCCTTTCACCTTTCACCTTCCAATGCGATTGAGTTTCCGCCTTTATGGTATACTGACCACATGCGTTCGTACACACTCTCCAGTAACTGCTGATTAAAAATACCATTGCCCGTGCCAATACTTGCAGTAATTGATGCGATAAGGCCATCTGTGATTGCCATTATATTAATTGACTGAATTGCTGTAAGTAATGTAGGAGCAAGTGACTGTATATCAACTTCAGGTGGTGCAGCAATAATAAATTCATCACCACGGTAGCGAATATGGATCGCATCAGGGGCACTTTTTCGAATTGTCTGTGCTAGAGCAATTAAAGTTGCATCACCGGCTTTGTGTCCGCAGGTATCGTTTATAGTTTTAAACTTATCCGGCTTGATGACTGCAATTGAAAATTCTCTGTTGTCTTTGAGTAATTCCTCACAGTACTGGCGGTTGTAAAGTCCGGTAAGCCTGTCAGTGTATATGGCTTTTTTAAGTTCGCTTACCCAGCCGTAGTTTTGTGATATGAGTTTGTTTGTTTCACGGATTCTAAATGATATGTTCGATAGTAACCGGTAAATAATCTTTGCACCTATGGTATCGTGTTGAGTAACAAATTCTTCAAATGGTATTGATGGAAATAAAAGAACGCTGGCAGGCTCAAGTGCTACTACCTGATTGCTTCCCAGCGTAATGCCACAGAGATTGAGTTCGCCAAAACTTTCATGGGGGAGATAGCGCGCTATCAGCCGGCGCGAAGAATCGTTGGAATAGATGGCAATGCTGCCAGATGTCACAATACATAAAAGTCTGAAATCTTCATTATAACTAAAAAGATGTTCGTTCTCCTGAAGCTCTCTGTAAATGCAGTGATTCTGTATGATGTGCAATTCCGATTCATCAAGGGATGAGAATATGTGCACGCTTTTTAATATTTCTTTTGTATCCATTATATTCTATTATCGAAAAAATTTTAAGGTTATTTCCACAAATAATTTCCAAAAACAAATTTATAAGAAAAATATTAGATAGTGCATGCGTCACCGCCTTAAGTGGCGGAGTGTGTCCATCATCGAATATAGCATAGCATTAACAAACCTTTAAGACTATTTTTTAAAGATACATTATGTAATGCAATAAAAAAAAATAATATGCTTTGTAAGCAGGGAAATGTAATTTTTTGTATAGATTATTTTTAAGAATTAGTCTATGAAAAATCCAGGTGGTTTTTACTATTTACAAAATATACCTTCAATCACTATGGCATTATACTATTGTTAGCGCATTGAGAATGTAATTATGATGTTCCTTTTTTTCTTCCTGTATTAGTGAGAATATATTTTTCAGCTTCAAGCCAGTCACTTAACTGGTCACCAGAAGTGTTATGAGTTATTCTGTAAAGATAATTGTAGTATGCTGCCAGCCTTATAGAATCCTTCAATGTGTCATTGTGCAATGCTTTGCTTGTTGCGCGTTTTGTGGTTGTTTTGCGTTTGGTAGTCGTTAAGTCCTTTACTGCTTCTTTGACTTTCCGTAAAGCCATATATCCCTCCTTTCATAGTGGAATAAAATAGTATATGCATTGTAAGTAAAGCCCGTTGAATCACGATGAGAAATCTTTCTTATTAAAATTCAGATTTCTATTTGCTGCACTTTCTTGAATTGCTTACATTAGATTACTACACGTTATTTATCACGATCTCTGAGTTTGGATGTTTGCATTGTGTACATCAATGATTATTAAAAAAGTAATTAAAAATAATTAATATGTCAATACTTATTATACAATTTATTGAGTTTATATGTAAATTAAATAGTAAACACTAAACGTTTTATAGTGTAAACGTATTTTATTTGTCTGGAACGTGAAATTGGTGGTAAAACGCCGGCTATATTTTAATTGACATAATTCTTAAAGAATATATACTCAATTATAAGGTAACAACACTATGTATATTTATGCTTAAATGAAAATAAATTAACAATAGATAGAGTAATGCACATACATCTGGCTTGGGTGGTAGAGTGTGCATTATGCTTATTTAAAAAATCATTACAGGAACACAATGCAAAAAATAGCCATAAACCTCCACCCCGAAGATGAAGGGTCAATGAAAATTATAAGTGCTTTGGTTAAAAAAGCACATGCAAAAGGTATCAAGGTAGTATTGCCTGATTATCCAATATTGCAAAAGGATTTTTCATCTTTGATTGCAAAGCATGAAAATTATACCAATGTTGACATTGCTGTTGCCATTGGTGGAGATGGAACCTTTATTCGTACTGCCCGTATTTTTGCAGCCTCACACGTTCCTATCCTTGGCGTTAATCGTGGCAGACTGGGTTTTTTGAATGAATTTTTACCTCAGGAGGCACTTGATTATTTTGATGAGATAATAAAAGGTAATTTTACTTTTTCCGAAAGGAAGATGCTGAAAGCCAATATTATTCGTGATGGAGAGCACTACACGGCAGTTGATTATTTGAACGATGCTGTTATTACCAAAGGCTCCTTTTCAAGGCCTATCCGCATACGGCTTGAACTCAATGGTGAGTTTGTTACCTGCTATTCCGGTGATGGACTGATTATTGCCACAGCAACAGGCTCGACAGCATATTCTCTTTCAGCAGGCGGACCAATTGTCCTTCCAGATGATGAATCGGTTTTTATTGTAAATCCTATATGCCCTCATACACTTGCCATTCGCCCGATGATAGTACCTGATTCAATGGTACTGTCAGCCAGGGTTGTTACGACTATAGAGAATTTATTATTGACAGTAGATGGGCAAGAGGCTATTGCTTTGCAGGAAACAGATATTGTACATTTTTCGCGTTCACCATATGTGATTCATATCATCAATCACCCCTCACGGCGGTATTTTGATGTGCTACGCCAGAAGTTGGGGTGGGGAGCAAATAATCAGGCAGAATAGTGTATGCTGGTAGAACTTAAAATAAAAAATTTCATTTTAATCGATGAGCTATCGGTCACATTTGGAAAAGGATTAAATATCCTTACCGGTGAAACTGGTGCAGGCAAGTCTATCCTCATTGATGCGCTCTCGGGAGTTTTGGGTGAAAAGATGTCAACCGACATGATTCGCTCAGGCTATGACAGGGCGGTACTTGAAGGTGTGTTTGATATCAGCAGCTTGCAACAGGTAAAGCAAATTCTGGAGCTATCGGGCATAGATAATGAAGATGATACCCTTATCCTGCGCCGTGAAATCTATTCCAATGGCAAAGGCAGGTGTTTTGCAAATTCAGTACAGATACCGCTGGCTAAGCTCAAAGAGATTGCCGACTATCTGGTGGATATACATGGTCAGAATGAGCATCAGAATATTGTGCAGATTGCAAAACACCGTGAGCTTTTAGATAATTTTGGTAGATTGCAGCCGCTGGTGCAGAAGATGTCTGAGCTGCACAAACAGTTACAGGAAATAAAAGAAAAAATCCAGTCGCTGCAGATAGA